>OGYL01001713.1_pt1 | contig 16488 bp, 12 predicted proteins | sample 1576541 | NCBI WGS metagenome assembly OGYL01 (sample SAMEA3541551, study PRJEB24748) | human gut metagenome | biome: human gut; feature: human-associated habitat; material: faeces | place: China | collected 2012 | reverse complement strand
TGCAAATTTGGGGTGGAGACTGGGGAGATACTAAGACTGACCCTGTTATTGCAGAGATTCGCTGATTGCTACATTGTCTAAATCTTTAATCGCTGTTAAGAAGGTTCCCACCAGCGTACCGCCTTCCGCAACATATGCTTTTAGCTTTTCCGCTGCTTCGTCACAGATAACAAACATATTCGGAACAATTACCGTCTTATAGTCTGAAAAATCGTTCTTCCATGATATAACGTCAGCGCTGTAGCCTAGCTCTTTCAGCGCCGTGTAAAGTTCGCAGGCATAACCGATGTAGGAATGTTCATGCTTGACAGGCTTAATGCGGAGCGCCCACAGAGAGTTGTAGTCAATCAAAATTGCCGTATCTGCTTTTTTCACCTGGGAATGTTCTAAAACCGCGCTGTGTTCCTTTAAATGTTCCATTGTTCTTTGGAATTCAAAATATCGGCGCCTGGGCACGCGGTCCTGGTCAATTAGCGCATAGTTTAACTGCTCTGCACCGGAGCAGAAAATTTTATACTGAAAATGGACCACAGCGCCAGCGTCTGACGCAAAGGTGTGCATAACCGCATTTTCAATTGCGCCGGGATACGGCTGCAGCCTGCCCTCGCCGGACCACAAACCGTGGCCGCCGCCGATAGAAAACTCCAGCATCCAGAACTTTTCGTTTCTAATTACATTTCTGGCAAAGGAATTTTCAAAAGAGGAATTGTCCATATTGTCGCGGTACAAATCCGGGTAGGCGTCTAAGCCGAATACGTCGGCTGTTTGAAACATTTTAAAATAATCCACGCCGTTTGTGCCAAATCCTGTGGTATTTGTCGTTATTTTCTTATCCGTATATAATTTCAGTATGTCCGCTTGCAAATTAAAATATTCAATGAAACTGTCGCTTGCAAACCGCTCAAAATTGAGGCGAAGAGACGGGCTGTCAAAATAACTTTTGATGAGCGGCATCGCGTCGCGCTCTGTGGGAGCAATGGGCAGTTCAATCTGGTTAAAATCAGTATAGCTCTGCCCCCAGAACCGCAATCCCCAGCTTTGATTTAAATTCTCTGTGGTTTTATAGTGTTCCTTAACCGACTGAACAAATTTTCCGCGGCAAACATCACAGTGGCATCTGCCGCTGCCCTCCTGGGCAAACTCGTTGCCGATTTGAAAACCGACAACATAAGGATTTTTCCCAAATGTTTCACCAATTTTTTCTACAATTTTTTTTGTAAAACCGCGGTATGTTTCGTTGTTGTAACAATAGTGGTGCCGCGCGCCGAAATCACGCCGAACGCCGCGGTTATCCACATAGGCAATTTCCGGATAGTTTCTCGACATCCAGGCAGGCGGGCACGCCGTGGGCGTGCAGATAATTGTCTGAATTCCCATTTTTCCCAAATCGTTTACGGCGCGCTCAATTGTGGAAAAGTCGTAAACACCCTCTGACGGCTCTAACACATCCCAGCAGAACTCGCCCATTCTTACCACGTTTGCGCCGGATTCTTTAATGAGCTTTAAGTCCGTTTGATATGCTTCTTCCTCATAAATATGTTCAGGATAAAATGAAAATCCATACAATAAATCCATTGTTTATTTCTCCTGTTCTATAATAATTTCTTTTTGCACGTTTTCTGCCGCTACGCACAAAACGCCGTTTTCAAACGAAAACGCTGTTTTTTCTCCGTCAACCGTTACTGTTTTTATATCTTTTATATAAGGCAGGCGGAATTTATTTGCCGTAAGGCGCCCGCCCTTGATGATAATTTTTGTTGTCGTTTCTGACTTTTCATAAACTCCCCAGCCGCAGTCCAAACTCCAGATGGTTTTAAAGTAAGGCCGATTTAAAAGAGGGTCAAACCCAATGGTTTTGTTGGGCATGTCAAAATAAAACCCGCTGAAAATGGGTATTAAGGCAAAGCTTGCCATAGAACGGGCATAGTTGCTGCCGCACTCAATTTCGTTCCACGGGTTGCGGTTTGCACCGTTGTAGCGGCCGCGCACACCGCGGACAATTTCTAATCCCTCGTCAATCATTCCCTCGCTGATCATAAGGCCCGCCAGCTGATATTCAAAACCGTGCATGGTTTCTTCGCAGTAAGGCACGGGAATCACCGGCTTATACACATTTTTCGGATAGGCGCAGATAATCGCCCCGCTGTCGTCATTTACGGCAAAATTCCGCCACATATTGGAAATAGACCGCATGGATTTTACAAAATTCAGCTCATACATGTTTTGAAGCGCGGTTTGAATTTGGGCCTTGTCAAAAATTTCACCCAGCCCGCAAAGGTTTGCGTGCCACTGTCCGCAAAGCTGGTCAATTTCGCTGCCCCCGGCAATTTGATATTTCATTTCACCGGCTTCACTGTTCCAATAGGTATCTGCCACGCCGAATTGCTCTAAAATCTGTTTATCCTTCAGGTCCACCTCCTGAACAAAATAGTTCCCGTTAAACAGGTGTTCTTTCGTATATTGTTTTCCGTTTTCAAACAATTCACGATACTCGGCGGCTTTGTCATGAAAGCCTAAATGCTCTGCCATTTCGGCTCCCGCTTTTAATGCGGCCAAATAAAATCCCTGAAGCCAGGAGGACGGACCAAACAACTCCATGTCCAGCGTGTGATGCTGCCTGCCCTCTAACACGCCGTCGTAATTTTTGTCCCACTGGCATATATTTTTGTCGCTCCAGGCGTAGTCAATTACCTTCATCACTTTGTCAAAGTGCCGTTTCAGCCACTCGTCGTCTCCGCTGATTTTCCATTCCCGGTAGGTTTTAATCACTGCGCCCATCTGCCCGTCTACGCAGGGAATGTGCGTGTGCGGCGCGGCTCCCAAAGGAAGCCTTAACCGAAACTGCATTTCCCCGTCTTCGCTTGTGCTGTATGTAAACTCCAAATCGCGGATAGATCGCTCTAAAGACGGGAATAAAAAGCACAGGGCATAGGCATAGTTCCACACATGCTGGCACGTTCCCTCGCAGGAACCGGCTTTTTCGTGCACGCCCTCCCAGCCGTAAAACTCGCCGTTTTCCAGCCGGAGCACTGTAGGCGATTTGATAACCGACAGCGTAGAAGCCGCGGCGTCAATCACAGTGCTGTCCAGCGTAGAGGAAAACAAGGCAGAGCGGTATTCGTCCGTTTCGCTGTAGAGCCGTTCCCATTCATGAAGCGAATACGCCGCAGATTGAACAGAATTTTCAAAAACGGTTGCATAATAGTTTTTCCAGGTTTTACCTTTCACTTCTGGGGCTTCGTCCCAGTAATTGCAGTTGTTGGGTATGTTCCAGGAGAGCACAAACCGAAAATTGCCTTTTCGCTGCGGAGAAAGCGATTCAGACGCCATCAGCGCGCATATATCATGAACGCCGGTTTCCTCATAATGCCGCTCCCGCAGCCGGTCGGTTTCCAAAAGTTCGCGCCAATAAACTGAAATGCCGTCGCACCAGCCGCCGCGATACCAATATTCCTGAACAGAAGCGTTATTTGTGTCTGTCGCCAGACACAGGTCTCCGTAGGCTATTTCCTCTTGATCTGCCCCGGCGTTTGAAAGCTTGATGAAAGAAATATCTCCGACCTGCCCCGTTTCATTTTTCGAAACGTCAAAGGGGTTTTGAAGAGAAAACGAAACAGAAAATTCCACTTCCGCGCCGGTTTTATTTTCATATGAAATTTCAAAAAACGCCGCCGGAATTGACGAACTGTCGCAGTCGCCCGGGATAAGCGGGTTAAACGCTGTAAGCACCACGGCTCCAGGAAAATCATCGTCCGTAAACGTTAGCTTTGCAACCGGGAACTCACCTAAAAAGGAGCAATTTTTAAAATGGGAAAGCCCGCACATAGACTCTTTGTCCGGCCCGTAACCAAAGCCTGAATACATTTGCTGTTTATAAGTGCCCGTTAAATTGTTTAAAACGTCGCCGTTTAGCACTTTTAAAAACGTTTTGCCGTTCTTTTCCTTCACACGGACAACAATATTGCTATAACCGTTTGTGCCGCCCTTGTTGGGACGGTTAAAAATCTCCCAGTCAATTAGCCGGCCGTTGCCTGCAAGGCCAATGGAACCGGTTCCGATTCCTCCTAAGGGAAATGAAATTTCGTTTAAATACTCGCTCTCGTATAACAAAAAAATCCCTCCGCAAAATAAAATTTAGTTCATTTTATCACACGCAAAATTCCATGTCAATTCTTTCGAATAAAATAAATTTATCTGCAAAGGATAACAATTGTAAAGGAGGTTATGAATATGTCATGTTGTTGTAAACCAGAAAAAACACAATCGCCCATTGCAGGTATTTCCTGTGATGTGACAAACTGCGAATATCACGGGGAGGGACAGGAGTGCAAGGCTTCTGAAATTAAAGTTTGCTCCTGCGACCCGGTTCAGCAGTGCAGCGTGCAGTGTGCAACGTTTGTGCCTAAGGGCGGAAGATAGGTTTGAAAAAACGGCGCAGTTTAAACAACTGCGCCGTTTCCTTTCCGTATTGTTTTTTGTTGATACATCCTTTTGTCAGCCCCGGTTAACAGTTCTTTCAGGCCTATTGCATCACAGGGATAAGTTGAAATTCCGTAGCTCACACCAAAAAACGGAAACCTGTGTATTCCGCAAACCAGTTCTTTTACTTCGTTCATTCCGTCAATTTTTCGTCTTATTTCTTCTTTTTCCCCACCCAAATGCAAGAAGATAAACTCATCCCCCGAAATGCGGTACAATCTGCCCAATCCGTTCAATGCTTTTCCGGCGCGATCAGAGAAAACCTTTAAATATTCGTCCCCCATGCTGTGGCCGAACAGGTCGTTGATACTTTTAAAATTATCTAAGTCCATAAAATAAATGGAAAATGGTTCGTTTAATTCCATGACAATCTCCAAATCATCATAAAATGAATTTTTGTTATTCAGTCCTGTAGTAACATCAATTTCACTCTTTTGTTTAAATCGCTCCGCACTGCGTTCCGCCTTCGCTAAGCGATAAAATACTATGCAGCTTAAAACCATTCCGCCCCCTGCAGGAAAGCTTGTGAAAAACTGCACCCCACGGCTTTCTCCCGATTGAAAAGGCAATTCTGCAGCAAATAGAAAAACAAGCCAGCAAACAGACGCTAATAGAAACAATTTTTGTGTCCGTTTCACAGTATGGTCTATGATAAATAAGAATGTTCCGTGAAGAAAACTCCAGAAAAAATAGATGCTCGCAAAATAGAATCCGGTTTGAAAAAGAAAAACAGCCGCGCTGAAATAACAGTCCGGTACAAACAAAGCGGCCTGTTTTGCCAGCAGGAACACGAAAAACGAATAGACTAGCGAAGCGCACAGAACCATCCCCGCTATCACTGGCTGCCGGCGCACCTTTCCGCAGCAGGCATGGAACGAAAATACAGTTATAAGCATTGCCTGCAAAAGCACCAAAACAAAATAAAACAGTTCCAAACTGCCACCTCCAGACACATTCTATTATCTTTCATTATACGTTTTTACACCTTTTATGTCAAGTAAATTAATACTTTTGTCAAGCAAAAAAATTAAGCACGGTGAAAATCACCGTGCTTTCCAATCAGTCTAATTCTTTTTGTCCTGTGCAGAGCTCATAATACCTGCCGCCCAATTGAAACAGCTCGTTGTGGTTTCCGCGCTCAATAATTTCGCCGTTTTCCAAAACCATAATTGCGTCAGCATTTCTCACAGTAGACAGTCTGTGAGCAATGACAAATGTGGTTCTGTCTGCCATCAAACGGTCCATGCCGTGCTCAATGTGACGCTCTGTTCTGGTATCAACCGAGCTTGTAGCCTCGTCCAGCACCAAAATCGGCGCTTTTGAAATCGCCGCCCGGGCAATGTTTAAAAGCTGACGCTGCCCCTGGGAAAGATTTGCGCCGTCACCCGACAAAACCGTGTTATACCCGTCGGACAGCCGCATAATAAATGAGTGTGCGCTGGCTGTCTTTGCCGCGGCGATAACCTCCTCATCGGTGGCATCAAGCCTGCCGTAGCGAATATTTTCCATCACCGTACCGGTAAACAAATGGGTATCCTGAAGCACCATTGCAATGTTCTGCCGCAGAAAATCCCGCTTATAATCGCAGATATCAATTCCATCAATGGTAATCTTGCCGCTGCCAATGTCATAAAACCTGTTTAACAGGTTGGTGATGGTAGTCTTTCCCGCACCGGTAGAGCCAACAAAGGCAATTTTCTGCCCTGGGTGTGCATAAAGAGAAATATTTTTTAAAATTGTTTTGTCCGGATTGTAGCCAAAGGTGACATTCTCCAAAACCACGTCGCCGTGAATTTTTTCAGGCACAACCGCTTTTGGCTTGTCGTCTGCTTCCGGCTCCCGGTCCATAATTTGAAATACCCGCTCGGCGCCGGCCAAAGCTGAAAACACAGTGGTCATCTGCATGGAAACTTCATTAATCGGCTGTGAAAACTGTCTGGAATAGTTTACAAAAACCGTGAGACCGCCAATGTCAAATCTGCCTAATGCACAGAGCACACCGCCAATGCCTGCAGTCAGCGCATAACAAACCTGGCTCATATTCCCCATAACCGGGCCCATAATGCCGCCGAAGAACTGGGCAAAAAACTGTTTGCCTTTCAGGTCGTCGTTCAAAAGTCCAAATTCAGCTTTGCAGTCTTCCTCGTGATTGAACACCTTCACAACCTTCTGACCTGTAACCGACTCTTCAATGTAACCGTTTAAGGCGCCAAGCGCCGCCTGCTGCTGGGAGTAATATTTGCGGCTGCGCTTTGCAATCATGCCGCCGCCTTTTACAAAAATGGGAACAAACACAACCGTAATCAGCGAGAGCCATATGTTGGTGTAAAGCATCATGGCAAAAGTTCCCACCAGAGAAATGATACCGGACGCCACCGTCATGACGGAGGAATCTAACATCATTCCAATATTATCAACATCGTTTGTAAACCGGCTCATAATTTCTCCGGTATTTTCCGTGTCGTAAAAACGCACCGGCAGCTTTTGCACCTTGTGAAACAGGTCGTTGCGGATTGCCTCAATGGTGCTCTGCGAAACAGATAGTATAATGCGGTTCTGCAAATATGTGGAAATAACACCCACAAAATAAATCGATGCCAAAACTGCCAGCGCAAACGCAAATCCCTCAAGCCTGCCCGCCGCTATATAGTCGTTAATAATAGGTCGCAGCATGTAGGATCCCACAATCTGTGAAACTGCACGAGCCAGCATGAAAAACAACGCAATGCCAATTCTGAATTTATATTTTGAAAGGTAACGGTAGAGCCTTAGCAGCACATTTTTTGTGTCTTTCGGCTTCCCGCTTCCGCCGGCGCCATGCCTGCCGCCACGAGGGCCACCACCCGGCCCGCCTCCGGGCATGGGTTGTGCGCCAGCTGCGGCTCTTGGTGAACTGTTGTAACGCTTCGTTAAAACTTCTAATGTTCTTGCGGCCATTTATGCATTCGCCTCCTTTTTTTCGTTCTGCGAATAATAAATTTCCTGATATTCTTCGTTGCTTGCCAGCAGTTCCTCGTGGGTACCGACACCGCAGATTTTGCCCTCATCAAGCACCACAATTTTGTCAGCACCTGAAACGGACGTAATGCGCTGGGCTATGATAATTTTTGTAGAATGTTTCAAATTTGTAGAAAACGCTTCTCTGATTTTTGCCTCTGTTGCCGTGTCCACAGCGCTGGTGCTGTCGTCCAAAATAATGATTTTCGGATTTTTAATCAGTGCACGTGCAATGCAAACCCGCTGCTTCTGTCCGCCGGACAAGTTCACGCCGCCCTGCCCCAGCTCTGTCTGATACTGGTCTGTAAAGCCTTTAATAAACAAATCCGCCTGGGCGTAGCCTGCGTTTTCTTCAATTTCTTCCATGGTGGCGTCCTCTTTGCCCCAACGCATGTTTTCTTCAAGCGTACCCGAAAACAGCACGTTTTTTTGCAGAACCATGCCAATCCCCTGGCGCAGCTTTTTTAAGTCATAGTCGCGCACATCAATGCCGTCAATTAAAACCTCGCCGCTGTCTGCGTCGTATAGCCGCGGGATTAAGGACACCAGTGTAGATTTTCCGCAGCCGGTTGAACCGATAATGCCCACGGTTTCTCCCGGTTCAATGGTAAGTGATATATTCTCCAACACCTTATCCTGGCTGGTTTTATAGTATTTAAAATCCACATTGCGAAATTCAATTTTTCCGTTTTGAATTTCAGCATCCTTGTGTGCCGCATAAAAATCGTTTAAATCCGGCTCTTCGTCCAGAACCTCAACCACACGGTTTGCGGAGGCCAAAGCACGGGAGCTTGTCATAAACATCATTACAACCATCATAAGGGAAATTAAAATCTGCGTGATATATGTAACAAACGCAGTTAAATCCCCCACCGGCATACCGCCGGCAATAACCTGGTTTCCGCCGAACCAAAGCACAGCAATGGTTGTTAAATTCATAAACAGCATCATAAGCGGCATCATGGTAATCATCACCGTCATGGCCGAGGTGGTGGCTTTTCTTAAATTGTGATTGGATGTACCAAACTTTTGCCGTTCATAGTCCTCCCGTACAAAGGATTTCACCACCCGCACGTTTGTCAGGTTTTCCTGAACGTTGGAGTTGAGCGCATCGATTTTCGTCTGCATTTTTGAAAAACGCGGATATCCCTTTGAAATAACAAACAGCAGCGTTATTAAAATAACCGGCATTGCCACCGCAAAAATAACAGACAGCGACGGGCTTAAAAGAATTGCCATAATTAGCGCGCCAATCAGCATTCCCGGCGCTCTTAAACACATGCGCAGAAGCATATTGATAAAATTTTGAATTTGTGTAATGTCGTTGGTGAGCCGCGTCACCAACGACCCTGTGCTGAATTTATCAATATTCGCAAACGAAAATTCCTGCACTTTTCCATAAACGTCTTTTCTTAAATCTGTGGCAAAGCCAACTGCCGCCTTTGCGCCAAAATAGGCGCCGCCCACGCCGCCGGCCATCATCAAAAGCGCCGTAACCACCATGAACGCGCAAATCATCAACACATATCCTACGCTTTTGTCCGCAATGCCGGTGTTGATAATCGACGCCAGAAACTTGGGCATAACTACCTCGCCCACAACTTCAATAATCATACAAAGCGGCCCTAAAATAAAATACCATTTATAGGGTTTTACGTATTTCATCCACCGTTTCACGTGTTCTCCTCCTTTTTTAACACATCTGTCAGGTTATCTGCCATTTTTGCAAAGCAGTGTTCCAAAACGCTCAGCTCCGTTTCGTCAATTCCGGAAAACAGCGTTTTATCTACATCTAAAAAAAACTGATGGGTCTTTTGCACCGTTTCCCGTCCTTTTTCGGTAATCGCAATTTCGTTGAAACGGCTGTCACCCTTTGATGAATTTTTTGAAATAAATCCACCCTTCTCCAGCTTTTTAATCATCACTGCAACCGCCGCCGGACTAATTTCCAGCCTGTCGGCCAGCTCCTTTTGTGATGTTTTTGTCTTTTGATGTGCCAGGTTCATCAAAATCATATGCTGGCTTCTGTGCATATCAATTTCCGCCATTAGCCTGTCGCAATAAGCACGGTGCAGCCGATTTACCTTAACGAACCCATGGGCAAGTTCCATAAGTCTGTCGTCCTCCTGCGCCATTTCACCGCCTCCTTAAAAAATAATTAACCTGTTAATAATTAACAGGTTAATTATACTACGCTTCATCGTTCATGTCAATAGACTTCATAAATTGTTCAAACTTTATTTGATGCTGTCAGTGGTGATGTCGCTGCCATATGCGGGGCCGCTTCCGGCCTCGGCGCTGTCAGAAATCACAATTGGCGGTGAGAAGTCGTAAATATCCATAAAAGACTCCAACTCCTCCTCCGTCAGCGGGGCGTGTGCAATTAATCCCGTACACTCAGTTGCAGAGCTGGCATTTCCATATGCGTCGTCTAAGTGGTCATATTGCTCAGTCGGTTTTTTTCGCGCGTTTATTTCATACATTTTTCTGTTCATAAAACCCACCTCACTTTAAATTAAAAAGGTTTTAACGCCCCTTTTTTAGTTTCTTCACCCAGCGCAAAAATATGTAAAACGAAGTAATTTGACAATGCAGAAAAAAGTTGCACGTTCCGGATTTTTATGTTAAAATCAAATTAATTTAAATTGTAAAAAAGTTTGTCCCTGCATAAGGGCGGAAAGGCTTGAAAACCTATGAAAAAGTTTGTGTGTTTGCTCATTGCTGCTATCCTGATTTTACCTGCGTTTTCCCACACTTGCGAAACAAAAGCTGCGGCGGCTGCCAAAGAATCTGTCCCGTCAAAATATGACGGCGACGCTTTTTGCTTTTCTTTTGAAAATGAGTCCGATTTTAACGATGAAAATCTTCCCATTGCCACAAGTTATGATAACCGTGCAGAGGAAAAAGAATTTGTGCCCGGCGCCGGTGGCTCTGCCGCCGCGCTGCATGTTCGGGCAGAGAGCGCGGCGACCATAAACGGCATTGTGAACAACGGCGTGAAAAACTTAAACCTCGTTCCCGGCAGAACCTACCGGTTAAGCGCTTGGGTGAAGCTGATTGCAAACGAAATTTATAAAGTGGCGCCAAACTTTAATTTTTTTATTATGAACAACGGCACCCCGCTTTATGAGGACGAAGCCTGCACCATTCCCGTCCAAACCGTTTCGGGTTACTATAACCTGGTGAAAATTACAGGTGCAGAAATTGGGTTTAAAAAGGAAGACGGCACCATATCCGGCGACTGGAAATTGGCGGAAACCACGTTTACCATGCCGGGCAAGCTGGGAAAATATTTTGTTAAAAAAACGGAGCCTGTTTCCTGCTCCATGTTTTTGCGCATTGGCTCTAACGAACATTCTATTAAAACCCTTTCCGACTATACCGACGAATTTATTGCCTCTATCACCGACAGCGAGGGAAATATTGACGAAAACGGTTTTTACAGCGATTATGCCATTGACGACTGGAGCCTAACCCCCTTTGTGGAAAAAGCGGGCGAGGTAAAAGACGCTTCCGTAACCAACGACTTTGAAAGCTCCTCGTGGGCTGCCGCCTCCGGTGTGCGCTGGACGTCTACCGCCTCCAAAGCGGAAATTGAAACGATAGCAAATGACGCCGCTCCATCGCAAAGCAGCACCCACGCTTTAAAGCTGACCTATAACGGCAACCCGAATGGGTATATGGAGCTGTCCGCCCATCTTGACCAAAACACTTCCATTATTCACAACAGGGCCTATAAAATTTCATTTTGGGCAAAAGCATCTGACGCACTTGTCAGCTATTTTGAAGAAAAACCTTTCTATTTTAAAATGATTCCCGAGCGGCCCAGTGAAAACCGTTTAGAACGTTCCAAACACAAATGGGCAGATACGATTTTAAAAAAGAAGCTTTCACAAAACTATGAAAAATTTGAGATAATCTGGTATGAACCAAACGAAACCATGTTGGGCCGCGACACAGAGAACGACGCCTCTGTGCGCTTGGACTTCCGCATTAATGGAATTCCTGCTGCTTTAAAAGACGAAACCATTAACGGCCAAAAAATGACCTATGCCTATTCCTATGAGGACCCGTCCGGAAACACAGTTTATGCGGGGTTTGAAGATTTTCAGGTTTGGTTTGACGACATTTCCATCGAGCCTATGGAACTTGTTTTAAACGGGGACTTAAGCATGAAATCCCCCCAGGACATAAACACCCTTTCCACCTGGGACAGCACCTGCTTCGCCCCCGGTGAAAATAACCTGCTGCCCAACATTTTTGGGGCAGGAACCATTGTTCAAGACGAAACCTTTGCCCAAGCCAGCGGCGTGCCCTGCAGCAACGTGCTAAAGCTTTCACAAGAGGATGGCCGTCCCGGTCAAAGCGTTGAGGTGCAAAACAAAACCTATTATAAAATTTCTTTCTGGGCCAGGGCCGACTCGCCGGACAGCGTGGGTCAAAGCCTTTCCCCCATGTTTGACAGAAGCATAACCGGCCCGGTTCGAAACAGCGACGTTACCGAAATCAACACCGAGGGACGCTTCGGCTATGGCAGCCTGACAGGTGAAACCGGCGGCATTCCATATTATATGTATCAGGGCCCGCTGTTTACCCATAAATACACCGAATTAAATGTAAACAGCGGCGAAACGCTGGTTTATGACGATTATTTTGCCCGCATGAACTCCACAGACGGTTACGAAAGCCAGGAGATGCCCACCGCCTGGAACTATCAGTTTTATAACGGCAGCGGCTGGGTTTCGTCAAACGCCGACGAAGTACCGCCAATGTCCCAGAATATGCAATTGACAGACGAGTGGAAAAAATATGAATGTGTTTACCGATGGGATTATGAAGGCGACCACTATCGCCTGCCGAAATTTAAAATTGCCGCGTCCGGGCCGGCGGATTTTCGCTTGGCAGACATTCAAATTCAGAGATTGAATAAATTAGACGACGAAATTAAAATTGACAACCTCCACGCGGAAGACACCGGCGCCTCCCTTTACGTGGGCAATTATTTTACGATCTATTACGACTTTAAAACTGTTAACGACGGAGTAGAGGAGGGAAACTCCATCTTAAAGTTCCTTTCAGGGGACGAAAATGGAAATTATGCCGTAATTGGCATGACCTATTGTAAAGGGGACAGCAAAACGTTATTAAGAATTCCCGACATGCTTTTAGGAAGCCGGCCGGGAATAGAAATTATTCCGAAAAGCAAGGCTGGCGAAACCGGCGCGGTCTATCGCGTTCAATTTGAGCAAATTGTAGCGGGAAAAGTGCTCCCCAGCCTATCCTTAAAGGGGGCTGATACAGAATATGAAATCGAGTCTGTTTTTGCGCCGAATTTTACACAGCCCAAAGTTGATGCCTGCCTGGCGTTTTACAGTTCGGAAAATCAGCTTTTAAAAACGGTTTATATCCCTGTTGAGACGCAGACGGCCGCAAATGTGCTGCACGGTGCTGCACCTTTAGACGGCGCAGCAAAGGTAAAGCTGTTTGCCGTTGAAAGCTTCTCATCCATGCTGCCCTGCTGCGACAGCAAAACGGCGTTGTCGTTTCCAAAAAACAACACTCCCTTTGATGGGCAGGAGCAAATTACCGTTGCATTCCTGGGCGGCTCCCCCATGTGCGGAAAGGGACTGTATGCGCCTGAAACCGCCTCTTACAGCGCCTTTATTTCGGAATATTTTCAAGATACCTATTACAACAAAACCATCCAACTTGTCCAATCTGCAAAGGACGGCAGCACCACGGCAGATGGGCTTTTGCGGACGGCAGATGTAGCGGCCCGGCAGCCGGATGTGGTTTTCATTGATTTTTCCGCCGATGACGGCGGGTTAGACATGCGCAGCGAATTGCGCAAAATGGTGAATTTACTTTGTGCAGGCGAAAAAATTCCGTATATTATCTTTCTATATGCCGCCGACCGGGGCTACACCAATTTGTCGCGGTATTACAGCCTGGTTGCAGAGGAGTTTTCCATTCCGCAGATTGACCTGTCCGGCGCTTTGCGAACCCATTTAAATGGAAGCGACGCTGTTTCGGAGGGATATTTGTATGACGAAATTCACCCTTCCGCCGAGGGGCATATTGTCTATGCAGACACAATTATCCGCGCGCTGGAAACCGGAAACTATTACTGCAAACCAAAAACCAACTAAAATTTGCATTTTTCAAGAAAGCATGATATAATATGTACAGAAAGTCTTTGCTGCGCAAGCATTATTTGTTACGGAAAGGATTTGGTTAAAATGGAAGAAAAAAATAAAATTGTTACAGAAGATACAGAAAAAGTGGAGTATGAAGATGTGAAGCGCCTGTCGCTTGGCGGCTTTATCGGCATTGGTTTTGCGTTTGGCGTTGCCGCTGGCTTTTCTGCAGGAAACCTGTTGTTCGGGAACTTCCTCAGGGGAATGATTATTTGCGTCGTAGCAGGGCTGTTAGGCGGGCTAATCATTGGTCTCATTAATAAAAACAAGCGCAAACCGGAATAATAAAAGACAGATTAGAATCAGCACTATAAAAAATTATATCCAAAAGTAAAAAATACATGCAACTTAGTAGCTATAGCATGAATATATAACGCTCAAAAAAAGAAACGGTCACTGCAGAGTTACAACTCCACAGTGACCATTTCAATATATCGCAAGCGTATTTTCCCCTTTGATTCAAGACTATGACATTACACCGTCTTTTGTTAAGACGGAAATTCTATAGAACATTCCTAAGCCAAATACGTCTTTTAATAGCCTTGCTGGTACAGTTCATAATTTACAATTTATTATTTTTATTTATTCACCTTTTAACACAATGTAGTCGCTGTCTGCGTCAGCAGATAAATCCGCCTTGGCAGAAAAACCCTCCAGTTTTTCCAGCTTGGAAAGCACGTTGTCTGCGTCCTGCTCCATGCGGTAGCCGGTTTTGTCTTTTTGATAGCCCGACAAAATTTCTTTTGCCCTGCTGAATTCCTCCTCAGAAACGGTCACGTTAATCACGCGGAATCTTGCCGCGCGCTCAGCCGTGGCCCCGTTTGCCGCAGGATCTGCTCCTAAGCTTCCTTTAGAGCTTCCTCCGCCGCCGGATTTTGCCTCCTGTCCAGCGCTGTCAGACACAACATTGGGTTCAGCAGCTTCGTCTACGTCATTGTCTGTTTTAAAGGCAGAAACGTCGCTGCCGTTCACATCAGCCGGTACAGGCGTTTCCGGCGCCGTTCCCCCATTGCTCCGGTTATCCGCCGCCGGTGGCTGTGCCGATGGGGAGTTGTCTGGTTTTACGGTATTTTTGTCCGCCGCGGCAGGTGTCTGGCCGCTCTGGTTGTTATTGCCTGTTTTTGCACCAGATGGTGTCTGTGCTGAAGCCGAAGGCTGCGCCTTGGCAGAGGGCTGAGCCTTAGCTGAAGGCTGCGCCGCGTTCCCGCTTTCGTCCGATTCAGGTGACTGTGTATGTTCGCTTTTGTCCTCCGCGTCCACGCCCGGCAGCACAACGTCTGTGCCCTGGTCAGAATTCGGCTGACCCGGCGCTTCAGAAGGATATGTTGACGGAATAAATTCATCAGGGTTCACAGAATTTCCGTTCCCCTCAAGATTGATGTACGATACGATTGAAACGGCAACCACCGCGGCAGCCGCGGCAATTCCGGCAAAAGAACGCCAGCCCGAAAATTTGTGCCTGTGCAGTTTTTGGCCTTTTGCCTCTGCCCGAACCTTGTTCATCAGAGTTTCGTGAAAATCTTTCGGAACTTCTATTTCAGGAAGGCTTTCGGCGCCTGCCATGATAGATTTTAAAAATTCATATTCGCCCCTGCAGGACGCGCATTCTTTTATATGTTCACACACGATGTCATTCTCTTCGTCGGAAAGCATGTTGTCAATATAAAGCGGTATTAAATTTAATATGTTCGTGCATTCCGATTTTGCCATATGTGCTTCTCTCCTTTCTTCTATAGAATAAGACGAAATTTTAAGTGAAAAGTTCCCTGTCTTCTTCCAAAATTTTTCTGAGGGCAATTCTTGCCCGGCTGATGCGGGATTTCACCGTTCCCAATGAGGTTCCCGTCACTTTTGCAATTTCGTCATATTCCAACCCATGAATGTCCCGCATGACAATTACCGCTTTGTGCTCGTCGGATAGCTTTTCAATTGCCGCCTCCAGCGCTTTCATGGCCGCCTTTTTGCGGTAGCTGTCGTAGGGACCGGGAGAGGAGTCCTCTATCTGAATTTCATATTCATCGTCATCTGCGCTGCTTTGATTAATGCTCACCTGGGCATGTTCGCCGCTGCGCTTTCTCTTTCTTAAAATATCTAAACAAATGTTGTTTAAAATCGTATAAAGCCAGGTAGAAAATGCCGCGTCGCCGTTAAAAGAGTCCAGCTTTCGGTAGGCTCTTAAAAAGGCTTCCTGGGCCGCGTCTTCCGCGTCGTTTTGGTCGCGCAGCATTCGAAAGGCATAGTTTATAATCCTGCGCTCATAAATCAGCACAAGCTGTGAAAAACTTTCCGTATCGCCTTCCTTGCTGCGGCGAATCAGTTCATTCTCGTCCAAAACAATGCCCTCCTTTCTATAATCATCTATAGGATACCCAATTAAATGAAGATTAGTAAACCAAAAACCCGGCGCGGGCCGAGTTTTTAAAAAATTTTTTTAATCGGATAGCGAATCGTCGTCTTCAATCCATCTATTTACGTCTATTACGCGGAATTCATCCTTTGTGTCGCGGATTATTACGGTTTGAATTCCTGCGTTAATCACCTGCCGCTTACACATGGTGCAGCTGTTGGTGCCCGCTAAAAGCTCTCCTGTCTTTCCGTCCAGGCAGGCCAGGTAAAGGGTCGCTCCCAGCATATCCCGCCGGGAGGCGCTGATAATGCAGTTGGCTTCTGCATGAACAGACCGGCACAGCTCATACCGCTCGCCGCTGGGAACATTCAGTTCCTCCCGCACACAGTGGTTTAAGTCAATGCAGTTTTTTCTGCCCCGGGGTGCGCCGTTATAGCCGGTGGAAATAATCTCGTCGTTTTTTACAAT
>OGYL01001708.1_pt1 | contig 16501 bp, 7 predicted proteins | sample 1576541 | NCBI WGS metagenome assembly OGYL01 (sample SAMEA3541551, study PRJEB24748) | human gut metagenome | biome: human gut; feature: human-associated habitat; material: faeces | place: China | collected 2012 | reverse complement strand
GACATCAACAATATGAAGGTCAATCCTGCCCTCAAGGGCGAAGAGCTGGAAAGGGCCCAGGCCGTACTTGCCGCGACAAAGGACATTTATCGTCGTGGTGCCAGCTGGAATGAACTTCTTGAGCCCAACATCACCTGCCCCCCCGACCGTTCTGTTGCTTATGATGTGACCATCAATGGCCAGCAGTATCAGCAGCAGATCTTCACCAGTATATTAAAGCTGGACATTTCCCAGCTAAGACAACATTCCCTAAGGTAGATGCATCAATTAGATTTGTTGCAGCTGATTCAGACAGAAAGGCAGTTATTGCTAATCTTGAGCAGGCTAAAGAAGGCTTAGGCGGAAAGGCAGGAACTACAATAACAGCTTAACTGGGTGACATATAATGGAACCTGCACAACAATAAGTGGTTCAATTACAACATATATTTGATGAATTACAACATCTCTCGATAATATATATAATTATGTGGTAGAATATGGTTATAATAATTATCAGGAGGTGTTGTTTTGCTTTTAATGGGGATGCAAAAGAAGAATTCAGATATGGATAGTCTGATGGAACATTTAGAATTTAAGGGGATTAATGTATTGAATGTATTTGAGGAAGGGAGGGTTAATAATCTGCTGTGGCAGATGAATACAAGAAAGAATAATGAACTGTTTATTAAGCACAGGTATGTTGTGTTATTTATATCATATGAAATGCTTAATGACATTAAAGGAGTATATTATCTGGAGCTTGTTAAGAAATTATCAGAACAGGGGAAGATTAAATTATATGTAGTCAACAACCATATTAAGATTAAGAATTTGCCCAAAAGAGGTGGCTGGCTTGAAAGTGTTATATGTGATTGTGAGGAGTGCGAGGACAATTATGAGATGAATTGTAAGATGTATCAGCTTGCTGATGATATTGTGTGTAATGTTGTCAATGATATATTCAATCAGAATACTTGCAATTAATCCCAATTCCATCTATAATTGTAATGTTTAACATTACTGGAGGTTATGATTAATGATTAGTGCAAACAATGTAACACTTCGTATAGGTAAAAAGGCCCTTTTTGAAGATGTAAATATTAAATTCGGAAAAGGAAACTGTTATGGAATAATAGGAGCAAATGGAGCAGGAAAATCAACTTTTTTAAAAGTACTTTCTGGAGAGTTAGAGCCTAGTAAAGGAGAAGTTACTAAGGAAAAGACTGAGAGAATTTCTGTATTAAAACAGAATCACTTTGCTTATGAAGATGAAACTGTAATGGATACTGTTATAATGGGTAACCAAGAGTTATATAATATAATGAAAGAAAAAAATGAAATATATGCTAAACCAGATTTTTCTGAAGAAGATGGAATGAAGGCTGCAAAATTAGAGGAAAAATTTGCAGAATTAGATGGCTGGAATGCTGAGTCTGATGCGGCTATTTTATTAAATGATGTTGGAATTGATGCAGAGAAACATTATAAATATATGAGAGAACTTGAAGCAAAAGAAAAGGTTAAAGTCCTTTTGGCACAGGCTCTATTTGGCAATCCAGATATTTTATTATTGGACGAGCCAACAAATGATTTGGATTTGAAAACAATAAATTGGTTAGAGGAATTTTTAATTAATTTTGAAAATACCGTAATTGTTGTTTCACATGATAGATATTTTTTAAATAAAGTTTGTACAAATATAGCAGATGTTGATTATGGTAAGATAAAGGTGTTCCCTGGAAATTATGATTTCTGGTATGAGTCTAGTCAATTATTGCAAAAACAAATGAGAGAGCAGAATAAGAAGAAAGAAGAGAAAATAAAGGAATTACAAGCATTTATTGCAAGGTTTAGTGCTAATGCTTCTAAGTCTAAACAAGCTACTTCAAGAAAGAAATCATTGGAAAAAATTCAATTAGATGAGATTGTACCATCTAATAGAAAATATCCTTATATAGATTTTAAACCAGATAGAATGCCAGGAAATGAAATTTTACAAGTTAAAAATATTTCTAAAACAGTCAATGGAGAAAAGATTTTAAATAATGTGTCCTTCACTGTAAAGCCAAATGATAAGATTGCTATTGTGGCAGATAACGAAAATGCTAAAACTGTTCTTTTCCAAATAATTGCCGGCGAGATGGAGCCTGATGAAGGTAAAATTATATGGGGAACTACGATTACAAATAATTATTTTCCAAAAGATAATAATTATTTATTCCAAAGTGATTTGTCTATAACTGATTGGCTTAGACAGTATTCTAAAGACCCAGATGAAACTTATGTAAGAAGCTTTTTAGGAAGAATGTTATTTTCTGGAGAAGAGGCTTTAAAGGCTGTAAATGTATTGTCTGGAGGAGAGAAGGTTAGATGTGTTCTTGCTAAGATGATGCTTTCTGGAGCAAATTTCTTAATCATGGACGAGCCAACTAACCACTTGGATATGGAGAGCATTACAGCTTTGAATGATGGAATGGTTAAATTCCCTGGGAATATGATATTTACATCTCATGACCATCAATTAATGCAAACTGTTGCAAATAGAATTATTGATATAAAAGAAAATGAGGTTATAGATAGAGAAGTGTCATATGATGAATACCTAGGTATTGAATAAAAAATTATAAAATTTTGATATACAATTTTATTAAATAAAAAAGTTAATTTATTTAAATTTGAAATAGTATTGATAAAAAGAGTCTTTATTGAATAGCAATTTAGATTCTTTTTTATTGTTCGCTTTAATTTTAGAAAATATTGTGATATATTAATGAAAACTTAATTAGAAAAGAGGTAGAATAATGGGTAAAATATCGGAAATTATAGCAGATGAATTGGGTGTGAAAAAGAGCCAAGTTGATAGTACCATAAAATTGATTGATGATGGAAATACTATTCCATTTATTGCGAGATACAGAAAGGAAGCAACAGGAGGTCTTTCGGACGAGCAGTTAAGAAATCTTGGAGAGAGACTTACATATTTAAGAAATTTAGAGGAGAGAAAGCAAGAGGTTATAAAATCTATTGATTCACAAGGAAAACTTACTGATGAAATTGTGAAGAATTTGGAACAAATCAAGACTCTTGCAGATGTAGAAGATATTTATAGACCTTATAAGCAAAAGAAGAGAACCAGAGCTACTATTGCCAAGGAAAAAGGTTTGGAAGAACTTGCAAAAATAATATTGGCACAAGATTCTAGTGTAGATATTGACGAAGTTGCAAGGAGTTTTATTAATGAAGAAAAAGGTGTAAATGCTGAAGAAGATGCCAGGAGTGGAGCATTAGATATTATTGCAGAGGCCATTTCAGATGAGCCTAAATATAGAAAACAAATTAAACAAATTTGCTACAGAGAGGGAATTATAACAACAAAAGCAACTAAACCAGAGGAAAAATCGAGTTATGAAATGTATTATGATTTTGCTGAAAAGGTTAACAGAATTCCAAGCCATAGAATATTGGCAATTAATAGAGGCGAAAAAGAAGAGTTTTTGAAAGTAAAAATAGAAAAGCCTACTGAAAAAATATTGGAATTAATTGAAAATGATATAATTAAGGATAGAAATAGCCAATATGTAAATTTATTGACGGCTTGTGTTGAAGATAGTTTTTCAAGATTAATTGAGCCATCAATAGATAGAGAAATTAGGTCAGATTTAACGGAAAAGGCCGAAGAGCAAGCAATAAAGGTTTTTGGAAAAAATGCCAAACAATTATTGCTAACTAGTCCGATAAAAGGCAAAACAGTTATTGGATTTGATCCAGCCTACAGAACTGGCTGTAAGATTGCTGTAATTGATGAAACTGGTAAGGTACTTGATACTACAACAGTATATCCAACAGAACCACAGAACGATGTTGAAGGAGCTAAAAAAGAATTAACAAAATTAATCGCAAAATATAATGTAGACATGTTTGCAATTGGAAATGGAACGGCCTCAAGGGAATCAGAGCAATTTGTATCTGATTTAATTGCCGAGATTAAAGAAAAATATAATAAAGATTTAGTTTACGTAATTGTATCTGAAGCAGGCGCTTCTGTATATTCTGCATCAAAACTTGCAACAGAAGAATATCCAGATATTAATGTTTCTCTAAGAGGAGCAATCTCAATTGCCCGTAGACTTCAGGACCCATTGGCAGAACTTGTAAAGATAGACCCAAAGGCCATTGGTGTGGGACAATATCAACATGATGTAAATCAAAAGAACTTAGAGCAGAGTTTAACTGGTGTTGTAGAAGATGCTGTAAATAGCGTAGGCGTAGACATAAATACAGCCACACCATCACTTTTAGCATATGTATCTGGAATTAACAATGGTATTGCTAAGAACATTGTGAAGTATAGGGAAGAGAATGGAAAGTTAAAAGAAAGAAAAGAGCTTTTAAAAGTTCCAAAGCTCGGAAAGGTTGCATATGAGCAATGTGCAGGTTTCATAAGAGTTCCAGATGGAAAAAATCCATTAGAAATTACAGGAGTTCACCCAGAAAGCTACAGTGTTGCAGAAAATTTATTAAGTAGGATTGGATATAAATTAAATGATTTAACAAATAAAGAAAAATTTGTAGAGATTAAGTCTGAGCTTGCTGAATTAAATAACAGTAAAAATATTAAAGAACTAGCAACAGAGTTAAATGTTGGTGAACCAACTTTGCAAGATATTATAAATGAATTGATGAAACCGGGAAGAGATCCAAGAGAAGAGATGCCTAAGCCTATTTTAAGGGCAGATGTACTTAAGTTTGAAGATTTAAGAGATGGCATGATTTTAACTGGAACCGTAAGGAATGTAACGGATTTCGGTGCTTTTGTAGATGTTGGAGTAAAGCATGATGGATTAGTACACATTTCAGAAATGAGTGAAAATTATGTAAAAAACCCTTCTGATGTCGTATCTGTTGGTGATGTAGTAAAAGTACAAGTAATTGGAATAGACCAAGAAAGACAAAAAGTAAAATTAAGTATGAAAATAAAATAACAAATAAAGAAAAATTCATATTTCGTAAAGCCTCGACACGTTATACATTGCCGGGGCTTATTCGTATAAAAAAAGAGGATTAGAAAGTTTTTTATATATTTATAAAAAATAAAGATGTATTAGGGTATGAATAATATTAAAAAATAAAAGCTTCAATAGACTGAAGCTTTTTAACATAATTAATGTTTATTTGTATTTTTCCTGTATTTCACGTATTAAGTCAAAATCGTTATCCATTATATCAAGGAAAACTTTTGCTATGTTTGGATCAAACTGCGTACCAGAACATCTTTCTATTTCTGCTCTAACTACATCTATAGGCAATGAATCTCTATAAGATCTTTTTGAAGTCATAGCATCGAAAGTGTCGGCAACTGCAGCAATTCTAGCTACATAAGGAATATCATCTCCAACTAATTGACTAGGGTAGCCACGTCCATCATAACGCTCATGATGATGTTTTACAATAGGCAATATATCTGTGAAAATTGCTGCATCACCTAACATATGCACGCCAATCATTGGATGATTTTTTATTTGAGAATATTCTTCATCACTTAATTTTGATTCTTTCAAAAGAATACTATCTGGAATTCCTATTTTACCAATATCATGGAATAAGCCACCAATTTTTAGAATGTGAAGAGTTTTCTCGTCTAATCCTAATTTCTTTCCAATCAAAACAGAATATTCAGAGACTCTATCAGAATGACCTCTTGTATAAGGATCTTTTGCTTCAACAGTTTGACGAAGTATTCCAATTGTATCTAGATAAGCTCTCTCAAGTTCTTCATTTTTATCATGTAATTGTTTATTTATTGTTTTTATTGTATTCATTTGTTCAATTGATTTTATTCCTGACTCAATCAATAATAATAATTGATCAAATTTATCACTTTTTTCACAATATCCTTGAATCTCCAACCTTTTAATTGTTTCAAGAGGTGGAGCTAAATCCTTATGACCTGTAAGCAATAAGATATATAAATCTTTATTAAACTTTCGTATTTCTTCTACAACTTCATCACCGTGAATTGGATCCATCATAAAGTCAAGAATCATCATATCAAAATGCTCATTACGCACACGTTCAATAGCTTCCAATGGATTTGTTAAACCAGTGAAATCATAACCTGAACGTTTTAAAAAAATAGATAGTGAGTCAACAATACCTTGTTCGTCATCGACAACGATAATTTTGTAACCATTTGACTCTGCTGTTATCATGTTTTTTCTCATAATAGATACCTCAAAAATAAAATTACTGATGCTATTATAATAATAAAAAAATAAAAATGCAATAAATTATGAAAAATTTATTGCAAAGGAAGTATTACATTAAAGGTTGTACCTTTATTTACTTCTGTTTCAAATGTTATATCTCCATTAAAATGGCCTTTTATTGTAGAGTAAGACATAAACATTCCAAGTCCAGTACCATTTTTTCCTTTGGTAGTTATCATTGTGTTAAATAATTTGTCTTGTACTTCTTTTGTCATTCCACAACCATGGTCTATTACGGAAATAATTAAGTTATTATCTAATTTCTTTGCTAAGACTTTTATTTCTTCACCTTTACGTCCGTTGTAAGATTGAATTGCATTTGTTATTAGGTTGTTTACAACCTGTACTAGACTGTTTATATCGCCTACAAGAGTAGTTGCTGATGGAACTTGTACATCTAATGTAAGTGTTAAAGAGGCATTGCTAATTTCGTGTTTCATCAATATATTAACTCTCTTGAATAATTCATCTACTGTAAATGCATTATTTTCATTTTCAAAAAGATTAACAGCTTGACCCTTAACGGCTGTAATAATGTCTGACATATATGATGTATATGAGTGAATTTTTGTTATCCATTCTCTCATATCATTTGCAATTGCATGGTGGTCATCATTCGTTACTTCTGGATCACCAATTGAAGCATCATATTCATTAATTAAATCTGTAAGTCCTTCGGCTGCACCAGAAATAGACATTATAGGAGTTCTTAAATTGTGTGAAATTCCACCTATCAATTGACCTAAAGATGCTAAACGTTCTTTCTCCATAAGCATATCTTGATTGTTTTGAATTGTTTGAATATCTTGTTTATGCTGAGTAATATCTTTAAATAAAATTAATATCCCAAGAAAATTATTTTTATCCATTATATTATTAATTTCAATCGTAAAGCATTTGTTAAAATTTATTGATTCTTGCTCAAAAGATACTGTTTCTGTTCGCCCTTTTACAGTATTTAAGTATTGTTTAAATTTAGCAATATCAACACCATAATACTGATGACGTTCTAAAAATTTAATAATATTTTTATCCCTAATATTTTCATCTTTCAATTTAAATGTATTTAAAAAGGTGTTATTAAAATCTATAACTACATAATTTTCGTTTAAAATTATGTAACTGTCTGACATTCTGTTTACTACTGTACGTAAAGCAATTGGAGCAATTCCTAAAAATTTGAATTTAAAAATTGCAAGTGCAAAAAATACCATGGCAAATGCAAATGAGATTGGTGTTATGAAAACTGACATTGGTATAATTTTGAATGTTCCAAGTACATTAACCACAATTGGAATGCTCATTCCAGCAATTATTAATAAAGATTGTTTTGAAAAGAAACCAGAGGTCTTTCCAGAAGCTTTTATCATATAAATAATTCCAATTAATAATAATGTGTATGAATATATATTGTGAATTATAAGCCAATTTCCATAAACGCATTTACTAATATTTGTAGAATATACTTTATAGAATAAATGATGGAAATTATTTGTCCATAAAATTATTAATGAAGTGATAGGAATTATTAATGTAAACAAATCGATTCTCTTTAATTTGTAATTTGGGTTGCTAAAGATTTTTCCAGTAAATAGAATACATACTGGCAAAAAACATGTACCAATATAAATATAATTTTCAAAATTGATTGCAGGAATATTACACAATTTACTAAGTATTGCTTGTAAAATTACTCCCACACATATAATAAATACACAAAGTAGGTCCAAGCAGAAAATATTCTGCAAGGACGTCTTATTTTTTATTTTTAATACATATACTAACAAACCAGTAATTAAAGCCGCTGAAATTATTAGCGATAACAGTGGTAGTGTAAAAATTTCATTCATTAGTGTTCCTCCAAATTTTTATCTATAAATCCAACATTTTCAAAATAATCGAAGCATTTATTAACATATTCCGAGTCGAAAGTTGACCAATTAAAGCCAATAGCTTCTAAATACTTTTGAGTAAATGTTGCGTCTAATCCAACTTTTGATATATAAGTAAATTTTTTGTCTTTATCTAAATCTTGTACAATTCCAGAAATGATTGATTTTTTAGAATCGTCAGATAGTATTCCTTTAATTATATATGTCATAAGTGTGTTAGAAACAGGGGTTAAATTAATTCCTCTTTCTAGTATAGTATCATAAAAAATATTTATAGGCAATAGATTTGTATCGTATAAATGAAATACGTTACATGGACTGTTGTGTTCCAATATTTTTAATACAGCATCTGCACAAACATCGACTGGCGTAAGCTCTATAGCATGTGTTAACATGTATTTTGGGAAGGCTCCAATTTCTACAAAAGATTTTATTCTTCTTGCAAAAGCATTATCATTAATGTTTATTTGGAATTTTCCATCAGAATATCTGTTAGTAATGTTTCCAATTCTTAAAAGTTGAGCATCTAATCCATTGCTTACTGCTTCTAGTACGGCAATTTCAGCCTTAAATTTAGTTGTTGTATATATTCCTTTTATATTTTGACCTATATATAGGTTCTGCTCACTGAATTTTTTTGTTCCTTCTTCTTCAGGATTATTTGAAAATTCTTCTTTTTCGCCAAACCCAGAAACGCTCATTGTAGATATATGTAGCAATCTCTTTTTATTTCTAGTACAGAATTCTATTACATTTTTAGTACCAAGTACATTAATGTTTTCAAATTCCTCTTTTTGACCGAAGTGCTTTACGATTGCTCCCGCATTTATTACAGTGTATATATTTTTGATAAGATTAGAATAATTTTCATCTGTTAAACCTAAATTCTTTGACGTTATATCTCCTTTTATAACTTTTATTCTATTAGAATATTTATTTAAGAAGTTTTTTCCAAAGTAAAATTCTAATCTTCTATTAATTCTGTATAAAGGACTCTCGTTATTTTTCTGTCTTATTAGACAGTAAACAATACCAGTTTCATTCTTTAAGAATGTAGAAATAATATGTGCGCCTAAATAACCTGTACCACCAATTAAAAGAATATTTTTTACATCATATTTACTAATATTTTTAATATTTTCAACACAGTTGTTTTGAAGAATTTTGTCTATTTTTGAATAATTGTAATTACTCATAAATTTTTCTTCTGGACTAGGTAATTTTTTAGATAATTGCCTTATTGTTGGATAGTTAAAAATATCTGCATATTCAAATTCAAGTCCATATTTTAATGCTTCAATTTGCATGTTTATAGCAGAGATTGAATCTCCACCAATATCGAAGAAATTATCATTAACATCGATATTATCAACTTTTAATATACTCTTCCAAATTTGAGTAAGTTTTTCTTCATTTGAATTCAATGAAGAAATATCAATGTGCCCGCTATCTACTAAATGCGTAACCTTTGGTAGAGGTAAAGCCTTTCTATCAATTTTTCTGTTTATAGTGTAAGGCATAGAGTCAAGCTTTACAACATGTGCTGGAATCATATATTGTGGCAAGAATTTACGTAAGTTTTCTTTAATTTGCTGTTCTGTTAAATCAGTGTCACAAACATAGTATGCACATAAACATTCTTTATTGTCTAATGTTATTTTATTTACAACACAAGATGATACTCCTGGCATTTTGGCAATCTCATCTTCAATTTCAGAAAGCTCAATACGCAAACCTCTTAGCTTTATCTGGTTATCAATTCTTCCTAAACATTGAATTTTTCCATCAAATGTCCATCTACCGATGTCACCAGATTTATATATTTTTCCAGAACCGAAAGGATTGTTTAAAAAGCGTTGTTCTGTCAATTCTTTCTTTCCAATATAGCCTTCACCGACTTGAATTCCAGCAATATAAATTTCGCCAATAACTCCGATTGGAACTTGTTTCATGTCACTATCTAAAATATACATTTGTGTGTTCAAGATTGGTGGCCCAACAGTAATTTCTTTTTCATTATCAAGGTTTTGTACGTTTGATAAAACCGTTATTTCGCTAGGACCATATATGTTGTATATTGTAATATCATCGGATAGAGCACGTAAATCTTTTACGAATTTTTCTGGTAGAGGTTCACCACCGAATACCATGTTTTTAACTTGTGCAAGAGCCGTATCTGGTTCGCGATTATCGTAATTTATTTTCATTAAACTTGGAGTAACTGTCATTACGTCAACTTTATACTTGCGTATTAATGCATCTAAAAGCTTAGGATTTCTATGTTCTGCGTTGTTTGCCATAACAACTCTCATTCCATGTGTAAGTGAAACTACTATTTCATATACAAATATGTCGAAAGGTGTAGATGTAACAGATGCAATCGCATGTTTTGGCCCATCTTTTAAATAATCCAAAACTTTTGTCATGGCTTGTACCATGTTAGAAAGACCAATCTGGTTAAGCATTACGCCCTTAGGGGTTCCCGTAGAGCCAGATGTATATATAATGTAAGATAAGTCTTGTTCGTGTATTTCTACATTTGGATTTTCAAAGTTTTTTCCATAAATTTCAGTATTATTAAGGTCAATTTCAATCTTATTTTTTATCTCTTCAACCTTTTCACGTAAAGATTTTTGAGTAAGCACATATTCAATCTTACTGTCTTCAATGTAATATTTTGTTCTATCAACAGGGTAGGTAGGGTCAATATTTAAAAATGCGCCCCCAGCTTTAAGTATAGCAACCATACAAACAATAGTCTCTAAAGATCTATTTGTCATAATTGCAACAATATCGTTACTTTTTATACCACGAGTGATTAAATAATGAGCTAGACTGTTAGCTTTAGTATTCAATTCGGCATAAGTAAGAGTCTTATCATCACAAATTACAGCAATATTATCAGGTGTTTTTTCAACTTGCTTCTCGAATAATTTACATAATGGAGCTCTGTCTATTTCACCAGAGGTTGCGTTGAATTTGTCTAAAACCCTTTGCTCCGAAGGTGTTATGATGTTTATGCCACTTACAGAAGGGCTCAAGTCTTCTAGAACTTGTCCTAAAACGAACATATAGTGCTCAACAAAACTGTTAATAGTCTCTTTTTTGAATAAATCAGTTCTGTATTCTACATTTATTTGACCAGATTTTGGAACAACTTCCAATGTTATATTGAATTTAGAAGTATTAGTTTCTACAGGTAAATATGAAACATTATCATCTACATTGATTTCATTTGATTGATTTTGGTAAGAAAACATTATATCAAATAATGGATTCCTAGAGTTGTCTGTTGGCACATGCAGAGCTTTTAAAAGAGCATCATATGGATATGCCTGGTTTTCTAAATCTTGCAATGTACAGTCATTTACATATTTTAAAAAACTGCTAATACTCTGGTTTGGCAAAATTTTTGCTCTAAAAGCTACATTGTTTACAAACATTCCTATTATGTTACGCGTTCCAATAATTCCTCTGTTTGCAACAGGACTACCGACAACAAGATCAGACTGTTTTGTATATTTATATAAGCAAATATATAATGCAGAAAGAAATACCGTGTAGCTAGAAACCTTATATTTTCTAGCGAATGCCTCAACTCTTTCAAAAGTTGTAGTAGGTATATTAGAAAATATTTTTTCTCCAACATATGTCTTGTTTGCAGGAATTGTATAATCATAGGGAAGGTTTAATGCTTCAAAACCGTAGTCTTTAAACCTTGTTATCCAATAGTCTTCACTCTTTTTGTAAGCACCTGTTTTAACAAAATCTTTTTCCCATACTGAATAGTCAACATATTCAAATGGAGTTTCCTCACATGCATTTCCTTTATATAATTCAAAAAATTCATTTATTAATACATTCATCGAAACGCCATCTATAACTATATGGTGTGAATCGATAAGCAATAGTGTTTGGTTGTCATCTAAATAATGTAATTCTACTCTTAATAAAGGTGCATTTTCTAAATCGAAAGGCTTAGAAAAATTCTTTATAATAGCATCTTTTTCTGTAGATGTATTATTGAAAACCGAGATTGCAAAATCTACTTTATCGAGTATTTTTTGTTTTACTTCGTCTGCATCTAATACGAATACAGTTCTAAAGCTACTCTGCTTTTCAATAATTTGCTTAAATGCTCCTTCAACCCTCTTACTGTCTAAACGAGAATTTATTAGAAGTGCACAAGGTGTATTATAAACTAGAGTATCGTCTCCAACCATTTTACATGCGTAGTAAATTCTTCTTTGAGCAGAAGAAAGTGGATACAAATCCATTTTAGGAGCTTTCTCTAAAACAAAAGCTGTATTTTGAGTTCTAGCATTAGCAATATAATCAGAAATATCCATTATGCTAGCCATGTTCAAAAGGTCTTTTATATGTAGTTGAACATGTAATTTATTTTCAATTTCTGCGATAATGTTTATGGCAGAAAGAGAATCTCCTCCTAGCTCTACAAAAGAGTTTGATAAATTTACTGTTTCTAATTTCAAGTATTTCTTTAAAATAGAAACCAAAGTTTTATCTGTTTTGTTTCTAGGGCTTATAATATTTTCGTTTGTTGTTATTGTTGGTGTTGGAAGTAAGTTTTTATCTATTTTTCCATTCACATTTAGTGGGAAGCTAACCATTGGCACAATATATGTTGGAACCATATAAATAGGTAGTACTTCCTTTAAATATCTCCTTAATTCATTTGTAGAAATACCATTTTTAAGAATAATGTAACTGCAAATAAATTTTTCGTTATTATTTGTGTAAATAGTTGTGTAGCTAGACTTTACGTTAGAAAATTCTAGAATTTTATTATTTACTTCGCTTAATTCAACTCTAAAACCTCTAATTTTAACCTGGTTATCTATTCTTCCTATAAATTGAATTGTACCGTCAGGAAGCCATTTTACAAGATCACCAGTCTTATATACTTTGTCGTTGCCCATATAATTTTCAATAAATTTTTGCTTAGTCATTTCTTCGTTATTTATGTAGCACTTTGCGACTCCATCGCCACCAACCCACAATTCTCCAGGGACACCAACAGGTTGCAGACTTCCAGATTTAGAAACAACATAACATGTTGAATTTGCAATAGGTCCTCCGATTGGAACAGAATCAACATAATTTTTTTCGATTTTGAAACAACAAGAAAAAGTAGTATTTTCTGTTGGACCATAGCCATTTATTACTGTTAAATTAGGATTATATTTTCTAACTTTATTAATATGTTTTGGAGAAAGCACGTCTCCACCAGTTAATAAATATTTTACTCCATTAAAAATATTTGCATTTTCTTCACAAAGCGTGCTAAATAATGGGGCAGTTAGCCACATTATAGAAATTTTATTTTTTTCTATATAATTCTTTAAAGTGTGTGCGTTTAATAAATCTTCCTTCTTAATAATATATAGAGAAAGTCCGTTTAAAAGGGCACCCCATATTTCAAAAGTACAAGCATCAAATACGATAGAGCCTGTTTGTAACATTCGGTCATTCTTATTAAATTTTATAAAATTAGTGCTTTTAACAAGCCTTACAATGCTTCTGTTTTCAATTAATACACCCTTAGGGGTTCCAGTTGAGCCAGATGTATACATAATATATGCAGGAGCTTCAGCATCAAACTTGCGTAGTATATTAGAAGTATTACTTAATTTATAAAAATTTTCATTTAGTGATACATTTATAGTGTTTAAATTAAATCTTTCTGTGTCTGTATCTGTTAAAATAGTAGTTGCTCCAGAATTTTCAATTATGTAGTTAATTCTAGAATCTGGATAGTGTATATCAATTGGTAAATAAATTGCATCACATTTTAATATTGCTAAAATAGAAACAATCATCTCCAATGATTTATCCAAGAAAATTCCAACAACATCGCCTTGTTTAACTTTATTTGATATTAAAATATTTGCAAGTTGATTTGATTTTTTATTCAATTCATCATATGTAAGTTCTGAATCTTCAAAAACAACGGCTACCTTATTTGGAGTTTCCTTAACTTGATTTTCAAATAATTCAATTACAGACATGTTTCGTGGATAATCTGTTTTAGTGTTATTAAATTCTTTTAAAATTTGCAATTTCTCTTCTGGTGTTACAATTTCTATGTTTTCAATATCAATGCTATCATCTTGCAAAACCTGTTCAATAATATGATTAATACGTTCATGCATTTGTTTTATTTCAGATTTTACATATTTCGAAGTTTTGTAATCATAAAAGATACTCAAAGTTCCGGAACCATTGTAATCAACAATATGAATCTGCATATCATCGGCACAATTTCCATTGAAAATCCAATGAGATGCACAATCAATCTTATCATTTACAGTGCTAGTAATTTGGTAAGATAAAATAATGTTATATAAATTTGGAATGTTAGAATCTTTTTTTCTCAAATCTTCCAAAATACATTGGTATGGATATCTTTGGTGTCTTAACATACTAAAACAAGAAGCTCCAATCTTCTTAGAAAAGTTTATAAAAGAAGAGTTTTGTTCTATGTTTATGCGTAAAGGCACTGTACTTACAAACATTCCATTAGTTTGTTTATTTGATTTATTTAATCTATTTAAAATTGGAGTTCCGATTACAAAATCGGCAAGATTTGAAACTCTACCTATGTAAATTGAATAGATAGCCATAAGAAAATTATATACAGAAATTCTATTTTTTCTGCAATAGTCTAAAATTTTAATAGAGTTCTGCTTAGAAATATTAAATGCTTGTCTTGCAGCAGAACATGTAATTTTGTTAGTTAGTTTTTTTACTGTTGAAGGCACAGTAGCAACCTCTGGAACAGTCTCGAAAACATCATTCCAGTATTTTTTATCCTTTTCAAAAGAATCACTATTTAAATAATCAATATCTTCTTTAATAAAGCTTTTGTAAGAAAATTGACCACATAAAGAGCTATCACTTTCAATGTTTTCAGCATCAAGCAGTGATTGGTATTCGTTTACTATTTCATTACAGTACAAACCTAAAGTCCATGAATCTGATATAATGTGATGCATAACCACAATTACACCGCCATGATTGTTTGGAAGTTTAAATAATTTTGTCTCAAATAATTGCTTGCTAGAAAGTAAATCAAAACTTTCTTGGCATAGCTCAGACTCAATCTTATGTAGTTCCTGCAAGTTTTTTATTTCAACAATTGCAGGAACATATTCTTCAAACGCAAAATACTGTTTAACAACATCATTTTCTTTTGTAATATGAATATGAAAATTATCATTTTTTCTCAGAACATTGGCAACAGCTTTTTGCAAAATATTAAAATTTAATTTTGCCTTTAAAAGCACAGTGCCACCAACGTTATTAACCGCAGTATTATTATAATACTGCTCTGTAGCCCATATGTTCATTTGTGGATTCGTTAGATCGTATAATTTTCTATTCATAATAATTCACCCTATATTATTTCTTTAAATTTCGCATCTCTTCATGTCTCTTAATCTTTTGTGTAGTAGTCTTTATTAAAGGTTCATCAGTTACAGTAAATTCCTTAATATATTTATAAACTGGTAAGGTAGATTTATTTAATGTCTTTATTTCTGGCTCGATTAAAGCGTGTATTTCTTCTTCTGAAAGGTTTTGTAATGCTTGATTATCTTTAGAATACACAATTTTTGCACATACTTTATCATTGTGCTCATAAACCATGCTTTCCTCAACGTAATCTAATTTGTTTATTAGAGCTTCAATCTCTTCTGGGAAAACTTTTTTCCCATTGCTTAAAACAATTAAATCTTTTATTCTACCAGATATAAACAAAGAACCATCTTTGCCAAATTTGCCTAAATCCCCAGTGCAAAACCATCCATCTTTAAAGGCTTTCTGGTTGGCTTCTGGATTATTATAATATCCTATTTTTCTTAATACTCTATATAATGATGCTGGTTTTCTTGCATATCCTTTATTTATTTTTAACTTATACCATATTTCATTTAATGTTATATGTGGATTTCTTTTTATTAAATCTTTTATCCATTTTATTTCTGTTTCTGTATGTTCTTTTGGATGCTTACTTAATGGCCTATGTGACTTATCTTCTAAACTTTCTTTGCTTCCATCATATTTTTTATTCCATCTCCATAATGATGTCCTTGATATATGATATTTTCTACATACATATCCTATATCATTACAATTTCTATACATTTTTACTGCATTTTCTCTTGTTTTTATTTCATGTGGTAAATATCTCTTTATATTTTTTTGATTTTGTGTTATAATATTATTCATAAGTGATTCAAGTCCTTTCGTATATTTTGTTTTTTGACGATTTCAATTATACTACTTGAATCGCTCTTTTTCTATATTAACTTTGTTTCACATCAATTGTAACACTACATTT
>OGYL01001707.1_pt1 | contig 16512 bp, 14 predicted proteins | sample 1576541 | NCBI WGS metagenome assembly OGYL01 (sample SAMEA3541551, study PRJEB24748) | human gut metagenome | biome: human gut; feature: human-associated habitat; material: faeces | place: China | collected 2012 | reverse complement strand
AAATCCCGATTGTTGAGCTGTCCGACGCCTCGGACGGGTAGAAAATCCCGATTGTTGAGCTGTCCGACGCCTCGGACGGGTAGAAAATCCCGATTGTTGAGCTGTCCGACGCCTCGGACGGGTAGAAAATCCCGATTGTTGAGCTGTCCGACGCCTCGGACGGGTAGAAAATCCCGATTGTCGACCTAACGGAAGAGAAAAACGCCTTCAACAGGCGAAACAAACCTATTTATTAACCTTCAAAACAAAGTAAAACTATGGGAATCATGCAAATCAATTCGTTCGCCATCACCAACATGACCCTCGGCGCCCACAACAAGTTCAACATCGACGTGAACAACGCCATCATCCAGGCCACCGCCGCCGCGCTCCGCGTGGAAAACTATGCCACGCTCTATGCGCAGAAGATTGAAGAAGAAAGCCGCATCGTCAACCGGCAGACCGCCATGGCGAGCACCGTCGACGTCAGCGCCGCCGACCGCCAGCGCGACCGCGCCGTGGGCGTCATCATGAACCTGACCAACGCCCACACCACCTCCATCATCGCCGAGAAGGCCGACGCCGCCAACAAGCTGCGCCAGCTGCTCGCCCCCTACAAGGGCATCGGCGCGCACGCCTACCAGAAGGAGACGGCGGAGATAAACGGCATGGTCGCCGTCCTGACCACCGGCGACGGCGCCACCTACGCCGCCACCCTGGGCATGGACGACGAAGTGGACGCCCTGAAGCAGGCCAACGCCGCCTTCGAGGAGGCCTACACCCGCGACCAGGAAGAGGCCGCCACGCTGGCCGCCCTGCAGAGCGTCGACACCAAGGAACTGCGCGCGCAGGTCGACGCCCTCTACCAGCAGATTGTCCTGACGGTGAACGCCGTCGCCGTCCTTCAGCCTACGGACGAGGTGACCGCCTTCATCCAGAAGGTGAACGGCATCATCTACAAGGCCGAGCAGGAGATGGGCACCTCCACCGCCAGCAAGCCCCTGCCCGACTCGCCCGGCACCGGCGACGGCGGTGGCACCGACACGCCCACCGACCCCGATGCGGGCGGCGATGGCGACGACGGCGAAGGCGGCAGTCCGCTGTAAGCCCCGCGCCCCGGGCCACGCACACAGAAAAAGGGTGCCTCCATTCGCGATGGGGGCACCCTTTTCCATTCTTCCCGTTCGGGCAAGGCTCAACGCATGCCCTCCAGCAACGCTGCCGGCGGAAGCAGGATGCGGCGGCCGAAGACAGGCTTCCGTACGTCCGGCATCCGGCCGAACTGCAAGCCGAGGCCGCGGGTCAGCGGAGAGAAACCTCCGTCGTAGGGTAATCCCGCCTCAATCAGCGCCTCGAGCAGCAGCGGCTCGTTGACGTCGCCCAGGCGGTAGGGCAACAGCGGTATGTCCTCCACCTCCACGTCGGGCACCATGCCGTCCGGCATGCAGGGCGTCTCGCCGTCGGCGTTCTGGTAGATGCTCACCATCACGTAGATGCCCCAGTCTTCGATGGCCTTCGGGCACGACTCGTAAGCATCCTTCGCAGCCATCATCCAGCCCGTGCAATACTTGCCGTGCGTCTGGCTGCCGATGAGCTGCACGTCCATGTAAGGCATCAGCCCGCCCAGCAGCGCCTCCGACGCCGACGCCGAACCACTTCCGATCAGGCCGTACACCTTCTTCAGGCCGATGTTGGCGTCCTTGGTACTGACCTTCTTCGTCACATTCCCGTCCGGATACTCAAACTCCGTGGCGAAGCGCGTTTCCAGGCTGTAGCCCAGTTTCCGGTACTCCTCCGTCAGGTAGTCGTTGTAGTCCTCCTGCTCGAACACCAGCTTTTGGTCCACGGCCTCCTGCGGGGCGAAGAGCGACGCCAGCACATTCTCCGTGATGACGTATCCTCCGCCGTTGTAGCGCAGGTCGAGCACCAGCTCCTCGACGCCCGCCGCCTTGAACTCGCGGGCCGTCTCCACCAGCTTCTCGATGGAATGGAGGTCGAAACTGGAATAGGCCAGGTAGCCCACCTTCTTGCCGCCGAACTCGTAGATGGAGTCGCAGAGGACGGGGTCCTCGTACATCGTCCGGGCGGTCAGCTCCACACTTTTGCCCAAGGGGTAGATGGTGTTGGTGGCGGCCTCGAAGCGGCCCAGGTCCACCTTCAGCGCAGAGGCATAGTAGAGGTCGGTGTAGTTCTCCGTCGTCAGGTTTCCGCCGTTCAGGCCGACGATGATGTCGCCGCGGTCCAGCCCCGCCTCGGCCGCCGGCGTACCGGCGTGGACAAAGTTGACGGCCGCCACGCACTGGTTACTGTTCTGGGAAAGCAGATACACCGACAGATTCCAGCCGAAGGTGGTCGACACGCCCTCCACGCTGCTGGTGAAGGAGTCCATGTCGTCGGTCAGCATGGTCCACTTGTCGATGAATTTCTCCCCCTCGTGGTAGCGGATGCGGTCCACCGTCCCGATGGGGTCCGTGTTGGTCTCGATGTTCCACGCCTTGAGGTCCGTGCCGATTTCGTCACACCAGTAGTAGAACGTGCTCATCACGTCCTTGCCGAACATGTTGGCATAATAGATTTCTTCGGTCACCTCCTGCGTTTCCGAACCACCGCCCGGCTCTTCGCCGGAATTCTCGTCGGAACAGCCTGTAAAGATGCTGCCTCCCAACAGGAGAGACAGCATCATGCTGAATAGTTTCTTGTTCATGTCCATTTATCGATAAATTATTAAAAATGTTTCCTCTGTTCAGAACCGCACCGCAATCTCGCGGCCCGAGTAGCGCACTTCGCGGTCGGCCTTCCCGAGCACCTTTTCAGCCGAAGGCTTGCCCGGCTCCATTAGTGTGATACGGAACTTGCGGCGCTTCAGCATCTGCGGAAACTCGCCGTTGCGGTCGGAAATGGTCAGCACCCTCCGCGCGTCGTCCCAAGTGAAACGGATGGTAGAGAACATCCCTTTCTCATAATTGTAGTTGTCGAACTCGTCTTCGTAAAGGACAAACTCGCCGTCCGCGCCGGGATAGACACAGATATCAAGATTGTCCCACTTCTTCTCGGTGGCATACTGCACGTCGGGCCCCAGCGGCAGAATACTTCCGGCCTTGACATAGACCGGTATCAGCGAGATGGGGCATTCGCGCTGCACGTCCTGTCCGCCCTCCAGCATTTCGTTCGTCCAGAAATCAATCCAACGGGAACCCTCGGGCAGATAGACCTCGAAAGGCAGGCTGGCCTTGGCCACGTCGGGCACGAGGGCCACTCCCCGGTTCTTTTCGACCTTCTTCGTATAAAGCGGTTCGGTCACGGGGCAAACCAGCAAACTCCGGCCGAAGAGATATTCGTCGTCAAGCCGGATGGCCTTGCGGTCCGACGCAAAATCCATCACCAGCGGACGCATCATGACACCATCCCGATGGACCACCTCGCCGGCCGTACTGTAGATGTAGGGCAACAGGCGGTATCGGAGCTCGATGATCCGCTTCTGTGCGTCGTAAGCCCAGTCGCCCTCCTTTCCGAACAGATAGATTTCGTTCAGCATGGGCGAAGAGCAGTGGTTGCGCATCATCGGCTGGAAACATCCCCACTGGAACCAGCGGACGTGCAGTTCCTGGTAAGCGACATTGGTCCAGTCGTTGTTGTACTCCCAACCGAAGAAGCCGGCCAGATCCGTCGTCCAGAACGGGATGCCGCACAGCATATAGTTCAATCCTGCGGGGATCTGCTGGCGCATGGTCTGCCAGTTGGACACCACGTCGCCGCTCCAGCTGAACGAGCCGTAGTGCTGCTGCCCCAAGTACGAAGAACGTGTCATCAAAAAGAGGCGTTTGTCGTCCGAAACTTCACGCTGGTGCTCATAGATGCCCTTGTTGGTCATCAACGGGAAGGCATTGTGCACGGAACGGAATGAACCGTCGGCCGTCATCAGGTCGAAGTCGCTGTCCTTGACATTGAAATGGTCCGGTTCGGTAGAATCGGTCCACCAGGCGTCCATCCCCATGTCATACATCGGGCGCAAGTAACGCCAGTACAGGTCGCGCGCCTTTTCATTGAACGGGTCATAAGGGGCCGTGCCGGAATTCAGGGGCCACGTCTCGAAAGGCAACAAGGCGTTCATCTCCTTCAGTTCCTTGTACTGGTCGGTCCACGGACCGAAGCTGGCCCAAATGGAAATCATCAGATGGGCATTGTTCTTGTGGACATAATCCACCATTTCCTGCGGGCTCTTGATGCGCGGCTTCCGGCTCAGCGCAGCCTCGTCATCGGCATTATGGCCTTTGGGGATGTATTTCATCCAATCTTTATCGCCCACCTTATTGATATAACTGGGATTCATAAACTTCATGGCATTCCAGTTGGAGTCGCATCCCCAATATTGCCAGTCCTGCACAATGCCATCGAGAGGCACGCCCAGTTCGCGATACTTGTCGAGCACGTTGCACAATTCGTCAGGACTCTTGTAGCGTTCGCGACACTGCCAATAGCCCATAGTCCAGAGCGGGAACATGGTAGCCTTGCCGGTCAGATCGCGAAGCACGGAAATGACCCCGTCCATACTGCCGTCGCGGTAGAGGAAATAGTAATCCGAGCACAACCCCACCTGGGAAGAGAACGAAGTCTCGTAAGGCGTGTCGTTAAACTGCGACAGTCCGGGGTTATCCCAGTATACGCCATACCCTTTTTCCGAAGTGAAATACGGAATGCAGATATTCGTATTGACATTGCGCAACTCAATCTGCTGGTTCCGATGGTTCATGACACCCGTCTGCCGCTGTCCCAGGCCGTAAATCACTTCATCGGGGTGAAGCATAAAGGTCTGGCTCACGGTGTAGGAATCCTTCTCCACATCCTTACGCGGCAGGAAGTTGGTTCCATAAGGTTTCTCGGCCAGCAACCGATTCCCCTTCAGATCGCAATACGTCACCTGTCCGGTACGCACATTGAGTGTCACCGACATGCACGCCGATTGCATCACCACCTCATCACCCGTCTCCCGGTAAGTTATATCCACCCCGCCCGGCGTCAGGATAACAGGATAACTCTTCTTGGAAGGCATTTCTGCCGAAGGATATTTCACGACCCGGACGATGGAAGGCGAATAAAAAGTCACCTCACCGTTCAGCACGGGCTGAGCTGTGGAAAATTTGATTCCACCTGTAGTTTTCTCAAGCGTTTGTGCTTGCATAGAGGCAGCCGCCACAAGGGCAGCCACCCACATACATTTTCTTTTCATAATCCAAATCTTAATTGAAACGATACACACAAAGGTAAGGATTTACAACCATATCAACAACAGTCCCACCGCGATACTTACGATGGTACACACCAGGCCCGGCATCATGAACGAGTGGTTGAGGACGTATTTCCCGATGCGGGTCGTTCCCGTCCGGTCGAAATTGATGGCCGCCACCACCGTCGGATAGTTGGGGATGAAGAAATAGCCGTTCACCGCCGGAAAGAGAGCGATCAGCATCCAGGGAGAGATACTCAAGGCAATGCCCAAAGGAACCACCGCCCGGATCGTAGCCGCCTGGCTGTAAAGCAAGATGGACATGACGAACAACGCCACGCCGAACAGCCAGGGCATGGACTGGACCACATGTTCGATGGAAGCAGTCAGCGAAGACAGGTTGCCCGCAATAAACGTATCACCCATCCACGCAATGCCGAAGATGGCAATCACCGCCTGCATGCCCGCCGAGAAGATGCTTCCCTGCACCGCCTTGATGCCGTCGATCCGGCAGACAAGCAGAATGAGGGCCGACGTGCTGAGCATGACGATTTCGATGATGGACGGCATGTCGAGCGGAACGTTTTTCCCGTCCGACTGGAACACAGGCCGCAAGGCGTCGACCGAACCGAACAGCACTATCAGGAACGTGGCCAACAGGAATATCCCCACCGATATGCGAGCTTTACGGACGTCGAACGACGAAGCGGTTTCCACCAACCGATTTTCTATCACGCCCTCCTTCAGACGGCGCTGGTATTCGGGATCGTCTTCCAGTTCCTTGCCCACCTTCATCGAGCAGAAGGCTCCCACCAGTACCCCTATCAAGGTAGCGGGAACGGAAATCTTCAGGATGTCGAACAGGGAGATGTCGAAGCCGGCCAGCATCCCCAGCAAGGCCACCGTAGCCGCCGAGATAGGACTGGCCGTAATGGCCTGCTGCGAAGCGATGACAGCAATGCCCAGCGGGCGTTCGGGGCGGATCTTCGTCTCACGCGCCACCTCGGCTATCACAGGCAAGACGGAATAGGCGATGTGCCCCGTCCCCGCCACAAAGGTGAACAGATAGGTGACAAGCGGACTAAGCAGTGTGACGCGAGACGGATGCTTGCGCAGCATCCGCTCGGCCAACTTCACCATATAGTCAAGCCCCCCGGCAGCCTGCATACACGAGGCTGCCGAAATGACGGCCACAATCATCAGCATCACGTCGATGGGCGGAGCGGTGGGCTGGAGCCCGAAAACGAAACAGAGCAAAGCCAGTCCCAAACCGCCCATCACTCCCAGTCCGATGCCGCCCAGACGGGCACCGATGATGATGGCTGCCAAAACGACAATCAGTTGCAACCACATACTATTCTACATTATAACCGGACACCTTCAGCAGGGGCGCGTTGCCACGCGTATCCACGTCTTTCCAGTGCACACGCACCACCTTCGTCTCGCCCGGTAACAAGGCAAAGTAGTTGTCAGAATAGAAGATGGGAAGGAATTGCTTGCCGTCCTTGTCGCCTACAATGTTCAGACGAACCATCAGGGCCGGGGCGTCCGAACGGTTCTCCACCGTTACTTCGGCCTTCCATTCGCCGTCGTCCCCCTTGTCATATTGGGTCTGTGCACGCAAAGAGACTTTCGGAAGCTGCTTCAGCGCCTGATAGTTGTTCTCCACCTTGCTGCGGTGGTAGAAGTTCTCGGAAACGGCCTTCCCGTTCTCTTCCAGCACCAGCTTGATGAAATGAACCTGGCTCAGCCCGTCGGGGAATTCCAGCTTGATGCACTTCTCAGTCGTGTCTTCACGGCTGTCTACCGTGGCTTCCTTCTCCCAGGCTACGGTGGCATCCATGTTGAGCACCTGTACACGGGCCTTCAGGCCGGGACGCAGGCCGGCGTGGTAGTTCACCACCTCCACCTCGTCGGTGGCCGGGTTCCACTGGATGTGCAGCGGCTCGGACGCCTTTTTGATGGCGAAGTACGCCGCCGTCGGCTCGAAGTAGCTCCATATCGGCCTTCACCTCCTGCGTGGCCTTGAGCTGATCGGGCGTGTCCTCATATAGGAAGCTAGCCTCCAGTTCGTGCTGCATGAACGTGTCGGGACTGAACGCAAAGCCCTTCTCATGACGGCGTTTGGCATATAGTTTTATGAGGTCGCGCGCAATATCCTTTATCCGTTTCTTGGTGCGTTCCTTCAAACGTTCCCATGCTCCCGTGCCAAGCGTGCTCAGACGCGGCGGGTCACCTGCTCCGTTGCGACGGTATTTGGATATCTTGTAAAGCGAATGTATCGACACGTCAACAATGTCACCGTGCTGATATATGATGCGTATTGCCTCCTTGTATGAGTCGCCTGTCGGCACACGTACAAGTCCGCCGAACTTTCCTATACCGAAATCGACATGCACGATGAAGTCGCCCGGCTCCATCTCTTGCAGCTCTTTCATGGTGAGAGCCATCTTGCCCGAGCGTGCAGTATCGCTGCGCAGGCTGTACTTATGGAAACGGTCGAATATCTGATGATCGGTAAAGAAACACACGTGCAAGTCGTTATCGGCGAATCCTTCGTGCAAGGTCTTATCCACAGGCTCGAACTTTATGTCGTAGTCGCGAGCCTTTATCTCTTCGCTGTCGAATATGTCGCGCAGACGTTTTGTCTGTTTCTCGCTGTCGGCAAATATGTATAGCTTGTAGCCCATGAGGCGATAATCCTCAAGCGAACGGGTGAGAAGATCAAAGTTTTTGTGGAAAAGCGGCTGCGGAGTGATATTGAACTTGATGGTGGCATCAGGCGTTCCGGTGGGCTTATGACCTATTTCCACACGTCTGAAAGCCTCGGTCTCCTCCGCGAAACGAGTTCCGCTGACCAGCTGGTTCTCACGTCTCATGTCGCGCATTATCTGGTCCTGCTCGGCCTCAGTAGCTCCTTCAAGCCGCTCCGTGATGGCCTGCGAGGAGAAACCGTCCTTGTATATCTGTGAGACAGTGTCGCGCAGATACATCATATCCTTCACAACCAGAATGGTGTCTGAAGGAAGAAACGATGTGAGCGGCATCTTCTCATCAGTCATACGCGCCAGTTCCGGCACTATTTCTACGGTGTCCCGTTTGTCGCGCGAGAGCTGATCCTGCACCTCGAAGGTACGTATAGTGTCTATCTCATTGCCGAAAAAATCGATACGGAAAGGCCATTCCGAACTGAAAGAATATACGTCCATGATGCTGCCGCGCACCGCGAACTGTCCCGGTTCGTAAACATAATCGACCTCGGAAAAACCGAAATCACGCAATGTACGCTGCACACCGACAAGATCTACAGTCTGTCCGGCAGACAGAGTGAGCGTGCGTTCGTCAAGTCTTTTCTTTGAAACGACAAGCTCGCTCACCGCTTCAGGACAACTGACAATGTATAACGACGAATTCTTCTCGGTCTTTCGGCGAGACAGACGGCTGAGCACCTCGGTGCGCAATATCTCGCTGGCTGCGTCGCGCTGGCCGTATTTCACGGCACGACGGTAGGACGACGGAAAGAAAAGCACGTCGTCCTGTCCCATTATCTGCGTAAGATCGTGATAAAAATAACCGGCTTCGTCGGCATCCTGAAGTATGAACACTACTGTCTTACAGATTTTTCCGGCAACAGTGGAAAACAATACCGGTGCGGCAGAAGCCGACAATCCCTGCAAAAAGAGCGTCCGAACAGAATCCTGACCTAAAGCCTGGATAAGAGCGCCGCATTGTGGCAAGGCGCCATATACGGACTTTATATCGTTTATCTTCATTATTTAGCTATCTTCGGATACTTCCTGAACCAGCCGTCCCAGCGCAAACGCATCACGCCGAAAAATGCCTCGCCGAAGATACCACCGCTCATCTTGCTCGTGCCTTCACGGCGGTTGACAAAGACTACCGGCACTTCCTTAATCTTGAATCCAATCTTATAGGCTGTGTATTTCATCTCTATCTGGAAGCCGTAACCCTTGAAACGCACTTCGTCGAGAGGTATTGTCTCGAGCACACGACGGCGATAGCACTTGAAACCGGCGGTGGTATCATGCACCTTGAAGCCGGTGACAAAACGCACATACTGCGATGCGAAATAGCTCATGAGCACACGGCTCATCGGCCAGTTCACGACATTCACTCCGCTGACATAGCGCGAACCGATGGCAAGATCGTAGCCCTCGTCATGACACGCCGCATAAAGGCGTGGCAGGTCTGCCGGATCGTGACTGAAGTCAGCGTCCATCTCGAATATGTATTCATAGTCGTGCCTGAGCGCCCATTTGAATCCTGCGATATAGGCCGTGCCCAACCCAAGCTTTCCGGAACGCTCAATGATGAACAGGCTGTCGGAAAACTCGCTTGCCATGAGTCGCTTGACAATGGCTGCCGTACCGTCCGGGCTGCCGTCGTCTATCACAAGTATATGGAAGAACTTCTCAAGAGCGAATATCGCCCTGATTATTTTCTCGATGTTCTCTTTCTCGTTATATGTAGGTATAATTACTACACTATCACTGCGGTTCATCGTCGTATCTTATTATTAACATTGCAAACTTACACAAAAAAACTCATAGAATGCCTCTGTTATATCATAAAATAACTTTATAATACAAAATAAACAGAACGGCACAATGGCTTTTGCGCCGTGCAAGGTCATTGGTCTGGATTATCCACCTCGCCCTGATACTCCGGCACAAGTCCGTCCATCACGACCTTGTAGCTCGTCTCTTCCGCATGTTTTATGTTCTCCGCACCCTGCCCTATCGGCATTATCGGCTTATGAATTGTAAGACGCAACGGATGGCGCAGCACCCATTTCATGTCGCGGGTGCGTGGCATGACGTTGAACGAACCGTTGATGGTAAGTGGCACGACGGGCAGCTGCAACTCGTCGGCAAGCATGAACGCGCCGCGGCGGAACACTCCCATGTGGCCGGTAAACGTGCGTGCTCCCTCAGGAAAGACAACAAGCGACATTCCATCGCGAAGCGTGTTGCGGGCCTTGTCATAGGTCTCACGTATCTTGCTCGGACCACGTTTGTCCACAAAAATGTGATGAGCGGCCTCGCAGGCTTTTCCTACGAACGGCACACTGCGCAACTGACGTTTCATCATCCACTTGAAGTTGCGCCCGAGGAATCCGTAAATAAGGAAGATGTCGAACGCTCCCTGATGATTGGACACGAACACATAGGAGCAGTTCTTGTCGAGATTCTCGCGTCCTTCAACCTTGACAGGCAGAAGCAGAATGCGCACGATGAACCACGACCACCACTTGCCGGGATAATAGCCCCAGAAATGTCCGTTGCCGATATGACAACCGATGATGACCGTAACGGCCGTAAGCACAGTGAGAACTGCGATGAGAGGAAGTGCTATGCACAACTGATAAGCTCGATATAAATACTTCATTTATGATTTGTTGTTTACTTTATTTTACGTAATGTGAATACTACTATCTCCGGAGAAATACCGAAGCGGAACGGCACAAGACCGCCTACGCCTGTCGAGACATACAGGAAATGGCGGCCATCACTATAGAGTCCGCTGTCCTCAATGCCGGTAAGCTGCGTCGGACGATGACCGAACATGCTAACCTGTCCGCCATGCGTGTGGCCGCTGAGAGTGAGACGCACGTCTGCTCCGGGCAATATGTGGCTGCGCCAGGCTACCGGATTGTGCTGCAAAAGCACAATGAAAGCGCCCGGCGATACACCCGATAGAGTCTTTTTAAGGTCGGGTTTATGGAGTGATGACTTTTTACCCTCGTTCTCCTCACCCGCAATAACGATGGAGTCCGAACCGCGGCGTATCACTCTATGCTCGTTCATGAGGAGTGTCCAGCCATAGCCGCGCTCACGTGCGATGAGCCTGCGCTCGTTAGCCATGCACACGGCAGAGTCTGCTTTCACGTATTCGCTATAGTCATGATTACCAAGCACCGAGAACACTCCGTCCTTTGCTTTAATGGACGAGAGCTCCGTGTCATAACGGTTGAGCTCGTCGGGCAGCATGTTCTGTATGTCACCGGTGAAGACAACGGCATCGGCATCCGACGAATTTATTGCCTCTACGGCGCGTTCAAGCACATCCGCCTCGATGGAACCGGCGTGAAGGTCGGTGAACTGGACTATCCTGTATCCGTCGAATGTTGACGGAAGGTCATCGAAATACAGATTAACATGCTTCACGGTGAACTTACGCACACCGACAGTTGAGCCATAGACAAGCATATATAGGGAGAAAAGCACGAGCACTATGCCCACGAAATTGCCCCAGTTGCGTTTCAGTGAGAAGGCGCGGCGCACGACAAGGCCGACAAAAGAGCAAATGACAAACAGCAGTTTCGGCACTATGATAAGTCCGAAAAGAAAAAGATAGACATTGAGCCATGTCATATTGTCGGGCGCAAAGTCACGTATGACCGAAAGTCCTACGGTATATGCCGTCATTATAATGCCCGGAACCCACCACAACATATGCTGAAAGACACTGAGGTCGGTGCGACGGCGCAGATAGCGGACATACACGTAAACATCCGGCAACACGATTGCCAATACAATAAATATATATATCCTTGCTATCACTATGACATGATTTTTATATGGTCAACATTGTTTATATCTCACAAACTGGCGGACAGGAAACGGCGCATCATCCTGACCGGTATGCCACGGCGCGACGCATAGTCGGCGAGCTGGTCCTCTCCGATGGGTCCTACGTCAAAATAGGAGGCACGCGGATGGGCAATCATCAGTCCGGAAACCGAAGCATGCGGCTGCATTGCACCACTCACGGTGAGACGGATTCCTATTTCAGACATTCCGACAAGTTCCGACAGTATGAAGTTTATGCTTATGTCCGGCATTGAAGGATAGCCCACCGCCGGGCGTATGCCGCAATAGCCGGCGTTCAGCATCTCCGGTATTGACAGCTTCTCATCCGCCGCATATCCCCAGTAATGGCGTCTCACCTCTTCATGCATCTTCTCTGCCGTGGCCTCGGCAAGCCGGTCGGCCAGTGTCTTCGACATTATTTTCAGATAGTCATCGTCGCAATAATCCTTCTCCATCCCGGCATCGACGGTTGTTGCGAAGACACCTATGCGGTCGGCCTTCCCCAAAGACAAAGGACGTATGAAGTCGGCCATGCAGAGATTCGGGCTACCGTCCGTCTTCCTGGTCTGCTGACGCAGGAACGGCACACGTACTCCGTCAATTATTATGTCGTCGCCATCGCTGTTGGCAGGAAACAGTCCGAACACGGCATGCGTATGATAGCGGCTCTTAAATTCGGCCAACACCGTTTCGGCATCAGCCCTCAGCCTGGCTTTTTCGCTCTCAGGCTTACCGGACAATCCCCACGCATGGTAGAAATAAATCCAGTTGATATAAGGCTCTATCTCGCCTATGTCGTATCTCAATACAGTTGTCATCTGAACATCACCTGTTCGCCACGGCTGCTCTCATCAAATTTTCCGTCATCATATATCAAACGACCGTTGCAGATGGTCTTCACCACACGCCAGTCGTATCTGTGGCCTTCCATCGGACTCCAACCACACTTGCTGCGTATGATATCCGCGGTTACGGTCCACGGGCGGTCGCGACCTACGAGCACCATATCGGCCTTGTATCCCTTGCGCAGGAATCCTCTGTCTCTCACTTCGAATATACGTGCCGGATTATGGCACATCAGTTCCACAAGCCGTTCCACGGTAAGCACGCCCTCATCCACAAGTTCGAGCATCGTGACAAGCGAGAACTGAATCATCGGCATGCCCGATGCGGCACGCACACATCCGCCTTCCTTATCCTTCAGAAGGTGCGGGGCGTGGTCGGTACCTATGGTGGATATGAGTCCTGAGGAGAGTGCCTTGCGCAGCTCGCTGCGGTCGTGCGCGGTCTTGACTGCCGGATTACACTTTATTCTCGTGCCCAGACGGGCGTAATCTTCATCGCAGAAGAAAAGATGGGCAATGACAGCCTCGGCGGTGATGTTGTCGTCGTGGCCGAACAGTTCGAGCTCTCTCGCCGTACTGACGTGTGCGACATGCAACCGGGTTCCGTAAGTACGGGCCAGCTCGACGGCATGGGCCGACGACCTGAAGCATGCCTCACCGCTGCGGATGAGCGGATGCAGCGCCACGTCGGGATCGTTGCCGTAGCGCGCCTTTGCCTCAGCCATGTTGGCGTTTATGATGTTTGTGTCCTCACAATGCACCATTACCGGCATTGTGGCCGTGCTGAATATCTTGCGCAAGGAGTCGTCCTTATCGACAAGCATATTGCCGGTGCTTGCTCCCATAAACAGTTTCACGCCCGGAACAATGTGCCTGTCGAGCGTCTTTATGGTGTCTGCATTGTTGTTGGTGGCTCCGAAGAAGAAGCTGTAATTCACATGACTCTTCTCCCTGGCTATCCTGAGCTTCCCGTCGAGGGCCTCGAGCGACGTTGTCTGAGGCACAGTGTTGGGCATGTCGAAGAATGTGGTGACACCTCCGAAAGCCGCCGCCGCGCTCTCCGACTCGATATCGGCCTTAGACGTAAGGCCCGGCTCGCGGAAATGCACATGGCTGTCTATCACTCCTGGCAAGACAAGAAGCCCTGTGGCATCCACCTTCTTGTCGTAGTTGCCACAGGGTATTTCGGTTCCTTCATTTATTTCGGCTATGACATCGTTCTCTATGACCAGCGATGCGTCATACACACCGCCATCGTTCACGATTCTGCCGCCATATATCAGTGTTTTCATTTTTCATCTACCGGTTTAGCCAGTTCGTTCGGTGTAGGTGCGGCGTCAGGAGCAACAGCCTCAGACGCAGTCGGATCAGTCTCCGGCACATCCTTCATTCCGTTCATTATTGCCTGATTCTCCTGAGCCTTTTGGTAATAATCCTTCACGTAGGCGTCGTTCTTGAACTTGTCGGTCGCCTTGCTCATGATATCCTCTATCCACGGTGTCAGTTCCGGATAGCGCTGGCCGGCGGTAACCATGAAAAACACGCCCGGACCCAGCACATTGTTGAAGTTCTCGGTTACGAACGTCGTTATGAGATTATCCTCCTGAGCCGAGAGTTTCTGTGCCTCGACCATAAGCTTGGCGTTCACCTCGTCCATGTTCTTTCCGTCCATTATTGCCCTGTCGTGCGTATGGAGCAGCTCAGCCTTCTGGTTGTTGAGCTGGTTGTACTTGCTGAAGAACTTGAAGAGTTTGTCGTTGAGCGGTGTTCCGCTGACAGTCTGCTGCGTGGTATTGAGTTTTATTGTTATGTTTCCGTCCTCGAGCACGAGCGGCAATATGCTTTCGTCATCCATGAATATGTTTGCCATGCACACCGAATCGAACGTTCCGCTGAAGTTGAACTGTCCGTGCACGACGTCACAGGAGTCTATGTTCTTGAACTCGTTGTCGTTCAAGACCTTCAGATAGAGCATCCGTCCGTCCAGAGTCGAGACATTCGATGTGCCCTGAATGTTATAAGTATTCGCACAAGAAGAAAGTAATACGATAAATAAAACGTAGGATATCAATTTGTTCATAGAATCAGCTTTTTAACATCTGCGGTATCAAAGATAATATGTATTATTGAAGTTCAAGCTTTTTTTTACTCTATTTAATTTAAAACTGCCGTCTTTTATAATTTTTTGTAGCATGTATGTCACTCTTTGGACAACTCTGATGATATGCGGTGCATGGTGTATATCTCAAGTATCGCGGCAATAAGAAGCAGCAGCACCCACTTGTTGAACACATACTGGAAATATACTATATAGTTAGTGAACACCTGCTGCATGAACCGGTATGCGTTGTCGACCATGAGGATGCCGGCCAGGACGAAGAATATGTCTGCCGTCGTCATTATTTTCTTGAGTCGTTTCACCGTCATACTGTCGCCCTCGTAGGTCTGCATCATCTGCATCGTGGCAAACATCACCGCACCTATGAGATAAATCCAGCACATTATTTCCTGTTGCCACATAAAGGCGAAGCATCCGGCACCGATCACCATCAATACTCCTCCGACGAGGAATATTATATTCTGAGTCTTACTCAACTGTTTCATCGTTCTCTGTTTCTGGTTTCTGGTCATCGCTCAGCACATAAATATCCTCGTCGTCGGCTTTCATGAAATAGCGTTCGCGGGCTATCTTCTCAAAAGCGCGCGGGTTGGTCCTCAACTCTCTCAGCTGCCTTGAGTCGGACTCGTAGATAGAGCGGTATTTTTCTATTTCCGCTTCCATATCGCTCACCTGCAACTCGAGCTGGACCCGCCTGACGAAACTGTTTTCGTCAAGAAAGCCCACGACCAACACTCCCACTACTATCGTAATGACATATTTGTAGTGCCCGATGAGATTGATTATTGGTGCTAAACGTTTCATCTATGATTATTTGGATGCAAACTTAACTAAAAAAAATCATTTTTTGCGTGTTATGATGTAAAAAAAAACATAAGTTAGCATAAAATGGTTATGCCCGATACACACGGCATACCCATATCAGGCCATCGTTTTGCGGGGAACGGCTTTTCGCGCAATGCACGCGACCATAATCATATAACAGCAGCTTGAAACAAATGAAAAATCATTAATCACGCGACACATGTTCACGGCAAAGATTTGAAACCGCTGATTAACAGCATATTACTATGTGTCTTGTCATGACGGATGATTCGGTTGAACTTGGTGTTCAATAAAAATAAAACAAATCGTCATTGGCACTGTATTGTATAAATAAAATCATTACCTTGGGCGGAATATTTTCTTAAATAAGCTCTCATCTGCTTTCCAAACAACAACATCGACAATCTGTACGGGACATTTAAGAAGAGGGAAGCGCATTTCTGTGCATTCATCTGTATGGACAGCACGGTGTGTAACTTCAAACGCATCGGGTTAGAGAACGGCATCGTCGATGTCATCCGCGTCTTCACCACACAATGATGAATTGATGTTGCTGCAACCGTAGAATCAACACCACACTTCAGCGGCATATTCTTCGTGCTTTTCATCACGCCTTGAATCAGTGTTTTTACAGAAAACTCAGATGACGTGACAATGTATTTTCTTGATTTTATTTTGACAAAATATTTTCGCGAAAGAGATGTAAAGGACTGTTAAATCCGACGTTATGAAGGCCATTTCGGTATGTATCGCCTTTTGATATACCCTATAACATAGTCCGAAATCGCTCGTTTCGCTTTCTAATAAAGCCCATTTCGCATTCCGAAAAAGCCCATTTCGGGGTGCGATATGATGCTTTTCAGCCCCTGAAATAGGCTTTATTGCATTGCGAAATGATGCTTTTTG
>OGYL01001705.1_pt1 | contig 16530 bp, 11 predicted proteins | sample 1576541 | NCBI WGS metagenome assembly OGYL01 (sample SAMEA3541551, study PRJEB24748) | human gut metagenome | biome: human gut; feature: human-associated habitat; material: faeces | place: China | collected 2012 | reverse complement strand
ATTATGAAAGCTAAACCGGCAGCAGTTAAGGGTGCTTACATTAAGTCAATCACTGTTACATCAACAATGGGACCTGGTGTAAAGGTTAACGTTTCAAAAATTGTTAACGCATAATTTATTTATGTAACTTGTTACTGATATGCTTCATGTTTATTGAAGCATATCAGTTGACAATATAATAATAATGTGCTATTATGCACAAGTGGTTAAAAACCAATTGCCGAAGACAGTAGGTTTTGCATATGATTCATATGTGAAGTAAGCATTAACATCGCCTACCGAGGGAGTTATTTATATATGACTATTAGTACCTCTCTGTTTTCGCAGGGAGTTTTTTTATGAATAAGTTCGGCGAATGAAGGTTGCACGTAGTAATCGGTTATTTCTATAAGAGCGTTTGAAAAATGCTCGCCGTGATAGTAGATACCGTCCGGACCTGCTGAGTAGCCCCTGGGGTAATTTTTTATTTTCATAAGTAAGATCCTTTCAAATTTAAATTTACTGTATTATATCACAGCAGAAAGGATCGCGCAACCATTGACTTTTTTTCAATATTTACACTATCCGTATTTTTTATATAATATTCCGTAAGAAAATCGTGCTAATATTAAATTTAAAGACAGTAAAAAATCAGAAATATATATAATCTGAAAATAAAAATCAATATTATGAAGGGAAATGCTATGATAAAAAAAGAATGTGAAAAAATACTTAATTTTGATTTGAAGTTTTTGGAAGAGGCAGCGTTTGATTATCCGCAATGTAGAGCGTCTAAAAACGACTATATTGAGCTTTCAAGTCTGCTAACAAATAACAGAACACAAATGATGCTTTTAGACCCAAAATTCGGCAACGATGGATCATCGAATATGATACCTAAAGAGAAACATTTTCAATTTGTGTATCCTAGTAAGAAAGGAACATCATATGACTATGGTCTGGTATGTGCCAAAGAGTATGCTGCTAGCAATAGTATTCTTGAAAAATTTCTGAATGCAGAATTAGAATATAAAGAAGAAGACAAAAACAGTTTATTCGGATTGATAAACAAATATGGATTTCTTTTTCCTGTATATGACAGTGAAGATGTAAAATATGAGGATGTTGTTTCGATCATAAAACGACTTAAGACTGTCGCCGAACTGATCACAGAATTATCCATACTGAAAAAATCAGCGTTAACAGATGGTCAAAAGGAAAAACACATAGGTTCAAAGGGCAGTACATTTGAAAAAGTTCTTGGCCTTACGTTAATGCTGTTAACGTGTCCCACAATAGAGATACAAATGAAAAACTTTACATATAGATCTTATGAAGATAACTATTATCGCCTATTGATCAATGCTTATATTCCATCCGAAGAATATGGAAGTTGGAGTTTAAAAGAAGTGTATAGCGACGATGATATGTTTTTTGATCTAAATACTGAAAATGCCGATTTTAAGCAATGGATGGATAATATGAATATGGCATTCGGAAAAAAAGTTAACGATAATTCAAACTCTGAGGATACTAAAGATGATACAGATTCAGGCTTCAAGAATAAAAAAATTGATGGCAATAAAGTTGTAAACGAATTTAATGAAATGCTCAGAAATTCTACAGGAAAGACCGTGATCGAAGATCCGACAAACCAAAATTGGCTATTCTGCCAGAACACATTGATTTTTAATAATGACAGAAATAAAAATAAACATCTCATAAGAACTCGTAAAGATCTCAGAATAGCTTCTTTTATACAGGCGTATTCACTAGGCGTCGGACTGATAGAAGGCTGTTCTGTGAAAGGAATAAAGCACCAAGATGAAGAAAAAACGAATTATGATAATATTAATGAAGATATGAGAGATGCTTTGATAAAGATAGCGACAGATGTTGTCAAGACAGAGATAAATTACAATATCCAAAATGTGACTGTACAATTTGACCCGCTTAACACTCATTGTTTGAAAATCAAATTCAACACTCTTCTTGAAGCTTTATATTACTCGCTGGCGTTTTGTTACAAAGCAGATAAAACTTATAAACGATGCGAAAAATGTGATACATTTTTTCTTATATCGTTGGGAGATTCTAAGAGAACAAATTGCGGTAACAAACGGGATCATAATAAGAAATCTAAATCGCTCGACTCTAATAAATAGAGTTTTTCTTGATTTTACCATAAGCAAAGGACATCTTATTGCAAGCAGTTAACATACTATATATGTAAATTATAAAATATACTGTAAATTTACTATGAAAAAATAAGTTTAAAAACCACAATGATAAGGGTTCAACCATTACCATTGTGGTTTTTTTCGTAAGTATTTCCACCGAAAATTGGTTTTTGCTTAGTGAAGACAGCCTGAAGAATACTTGTTTAGCATAATCAGCGTTAAATTTGGTAAAATATTTAATTGTTTTAACGCTCATTGACAAAAAGCGGGAAATAGTGTATAATAAAATAGTATATTTGTACCCAATTTTGTAGAAATGGTTGATTAGATATAATGAGTAGCTATTTTGATATAGTTTCCTATGAGGAACTATTAAATGAGATTAAATATGTTTATCGGTCAGATGACCGACCGTGGATTATTGGATATAGTGGAGGAAAAGATTCCACTACTGTGGTAGAACTGGTCTATGAAATGCTTAAGTCACTTGCTCCACAGCATAGGCACAAGAATGTTTACATAATATCCTCTGATACACTTATTGAAAATCCTTTGATTAAGATATATCTTAACAAAATGAATAACCTTCTCGGAGAAGCTGCTGCAAAAGACAGGCTCCCTATTAAGTCGTGCATGGTAACTCCAAAATTCAACAATACATTCTGGACGAATATTATTGGTAAAGGCTTTCCTACACCAAGAATGAATGGTACATTCAGATGGTGTACTGACAGACTTAAGATTAAACCAAGTGCTGATAAGATAAAAGCAATCATGGCTGAGGAAGACAAGGAAGTCATAGTTCTTCTAGGTGTACGTAAAGCTGAAAGTATTGCTAGAAAACGGCGTATTGAGGGTCGTGAACTTACAACACGTATGCTTAACAGACATGAAACTATCCCAAATGCATATGTCTATAATCCGATAGTTGAACTGACTACTGAAGATGTATGGACAGTTCTTCTTGAACACAATAGTGGCAAAACCCCGTGGGGATCAGATAATAGTGAACTTGTTGCCTTATATTCTGATGCTGATAGCGGCGAATGTCCGTTTGCAGGAATGTCGAATTCAGGACAAACACAGAGTTGTGGTCAGTCAAGATTTGGCTGTTGGTGTTGCACTGTTGTTAAAGAGGACAAATCACTCAATGGGTTTATTAAAGCAGGACACCGCGAGTTGATTCCGTTAGCAGAGTTTAGAACATGGCTCATGAGTATAAGAGACGTTGATAAATATCGAGAAAAAAAGCATAGGGATGGCACTGTTTATGCGGATAAGCATGGAAATAAAGGGTATGGCCCATTTACCTGGGAAGCAAGAAAACTTATCCTTACGAAACTTATTGAAACACAGAAAGCTATCAATTATGAGCTAATTACTCTCGATGAACTTAGAGCAATAGATGAAATATGGGATCGTGAGCTGGATCTTTCACGCAGAGTATTAGTTGATCTATACTATGATCTTACAGGTGAAAAACTCCCTTGGGATAGTTATAAAGAAGCACTTATAAAGGCAGATATTGTTGACAGTATTGAAAATATGTGCGAAGAATATAATGTCCCGAGTGAACTTGTAAAGAATCTTTTATTATCAGTCCACCAAAACAAAAACTATTCAAATCCGAAAATAATGCGTAAGGATCTTGAAAAACTTTTGAATCAGCAGTGGCTTCATTTTGATATACTGAAGGAGATAGAAAATGCAGATAACGAAACTGGTGCTTGTTAATTTTAGCTCCTATGAGGGCAAAACTGTATTTGACTTCACCGTAAAAAAAGAACAGCCTATAATACTGATAGGTGGTCTTAACGGTGCAGGAAAAACATCTATCTTCACAGCTATTAAAATTGCGCTTTATGGTCCTTTAGCTTTTGGTTATACTGGTAATAATACCTTTTATAGCAAGAAAATCAGGGGATTTATAAACGATAAAGCATTTCAAACGCAACCATTTACATCAGGAATTTCTATAGAAGTAAAGGTAAAAAAAGAGAGAGAAATAAAATATTATACAATTAATCGCAATTGGCATATTATTGACTCTAAAATAGAAGAATCTTATAGTGTTTATGAAGGAAACAAACCTCTTGAATATACTGATAGAATACTATTCGAAAGCTATATTTTAAATATCATTCCAATTGATTTGTTTGAGTTTTTCCTTTTTGATGGTGAAGAAGTCGGTACTATATTTGCTTCTGATGGATATAACAAGTATGTAAAAAATGCTTTGCTAACAATGTGCGGCATTGATGATTTTGAAATATTGCAGCATTTCTGCAGAAATTATAATGGTAGAATAGAAAGCAAAGAGGAAATGGATCTTAATGATCAGTATCAAAACTTAATTGATAAGATTGTTGAAACTGAAAAAGCGATAACTGCGTGCGAATCCATACTTAACGATAATATGCAGAAAATGGGTACTCTTCGGACCATTATTGAGCAGCGTGAAACGGAGTTTGTTCGTTCTGGAGGACTACCACCGGAAGAAGTTAAAATACTTGAAAAAAATGTACTTAAATATGATAAAGAACGAGAGGTCATTGCGCAGGAAATAAAGTCGTTTTTTGAAGATTTGATGCCGTTTTTCATTATGAAAGACATGATTCCTCAGTTAAAACAGCAGGTCAAGTATGAGGAGAAGGCTTCAATTCACGAGTATATCATCAATATGCTTTCCAAAGAATTCATAAGCAATATCGTTGCTGATAAAACAAAAAAAGACAACGGTATTTCTGAAGCTCTTTATGAAGCGATAGTAAAAAAATTCGAGGTGGCTAATGGAGCCTTTGATGAGATGATATTTGATTTTTCAAAGGCTGAAATGGGACAGGTATTAAATCTTGCTGATGCAGTTACGTCATTTGATTCAAAAGAGTTTACAAAAAAGATAAATGATAAAGATAAAATGGACAAGAGAGTTAGGTCTATCAGGAAAAGATTAAAAAATGCCTTGTCTGAGGAAGATGCCAAAAAATATACAGATGAGATAGAACGTTCTAAACAGGACATAGAACGTTTGGAGCTTGAATCTTTACAAAAGAAAAACGAAAAGATAGAACTTGAATCAAAGTTACAGGTGCTTAATTCTGAACTTAACTCGTTGCGCGAAAAGATACGCGACAACGCCCAGAAAAGACATGTGTTGGATCTTAGTACAAGTATTTCACAGATGATGGAGCGCTTGATTAGCGACAGTATGATCAGTATACGTAAACAACTGTCTAAAAAGATAATAGAGAATCTTCAGCAAATCTATCGTAAAGATAATCTTATTTCTATAATTGAGATCTCAGAAAATTTCAAGTTTGATTTGTTTCAAACGCAGCAATTTACTATGGATGAGCTAAGATCACTTATAGTCAATGTTGGTGTTAAGGACTTCTTGGCTATTATTGGTAGTGAAAGCGTAAGAAAGCTTTGCAGACACTTCTCTGTTAATGAAGCAGAGGGTCTTAAAGATGCTATTCTCTCCTGTGATAATAATAATGAAGAGATAGAGCTCTATAGAAGGGTCGACTTAAATACACTTTCAAAAGGAGAAAGACAAATTTTCATTCTTGCTCTTTATTGGGCAATTATTCAGATTTCGGGAAAGCATATTCCGTTCATCATCGATACACCTTATGCTCGTATCGATGCTAATCACCGTGAGGAGATTTCATCAAAGTTCTTCCCAAACATCAGTAGTCAGGTTGTTATACTTTCTACTGATGAAGAGATTACTAAGGATTACTATACTATAATAAAACCTTACATATCTAAAGAATATTTGCTTAAAAACGATCAGAGCGAAAACAAAACAACGGTAACTGAGGGTTATTTCTTTTAAAGGTGAGTATAAAATGATATTTAGATTGAAAACGTCAAAGCAGACTCAGGAAATATTTGAGGAACTTGAAAGACGTACCAATTTTAAGCCATATACATTGGTAAAACATGCTATTGCATGGTCTGTCGCAGAAAAGACATCCGTAAAAGATTTTAAATCCGATTCAAACGGATTGGATTTAAACAGACAGACCATTACAGGTGATAATGAAGAGTACTTTAAAGCCATGTTTGAGCTTATTGAGGGAAGATTTCTTGGTGAAGATGAATTCTTTCCTAAATATGTGAAAGCTCATATTGATCGCGGAAGTAAGTTGCTTCTTGATATGTACAATCATGCAGGTAGTGTTGATAAGTATATTCTTCATGTCCTGGGGGTTGGTGATACTGTATGATATATCTGGATAGCGCAGCCACATCTCCAATTGATGAAGAAGTGCTGGATGCTATGCTTCCGTATCTTAAAGAAGAATATGGAAATCCATCTAGTAAGTATTACTGCAAGGCAGATAACGCTAAGCAGGCAGTTGAGGAAGCACGTTCTAAGGTTGCAGCTTTATTAGGCGCAAAAAGCGAAGAGATAATCTTTACTGCTGGATCCACTGAAAGCACGAATATGATTATTAAGGGAGTCCTTGACTACAGCAAATATTATTGCGAAGGCAAAAATCATGTTATAACATCTAACGCCGAACATAAAGCTACCTTAAACGTATGTAAATATCTAAATGGTGAAATTTATTCCAACAACGATGCTACTATGTCGTTGTTCGCTGCTAACAACAAAGTTGACAGGGGCTATAATGCTACATTTGTTGAAGTCGATAAATATGGGATTATATCAACAGAAAAGTTTGAAGTTGCAATTACTGACAGAACAGCCATTGCTTCATTCATTTATGTCAATAACGAAACCGGTACTATTAATAACATAGCTGATTTAGCCAAAGTAGCGCATAGTCACAATGTGTTATTTCATTCTGATGTTACACAGGCAGTGGGGAAATTTCCTGTCAATGTAAAAGATCTTGATGTTGATTTCATGTCCGTGTCTGCACATAAATTCTACGGTCCTAAAGGAATAGGTTGTGCATATATCAAATCTGATAAATACGGACTTCCTCCAATAACAGCACTTCTTCATGGTGGTGAGCAAGAGAGCGGAATACGTGCTGGCACACTTGCAGTGCATAATATTGTAGGATTTGGTAAAGCGTCTGAAATAGCTATGCGTGATATGGAGAAAAACTACAATCATACATGTGATCTGGATAATTACCTTATCGCTAAACTAAAGAGTTGTGATAATATCAAAATTTTTATTCCTGATGAATTCAGGGCAAAAGGAATCATCAGCATTTTAATTATGAAAGAAGACTTTAATAACGAAAGGTTCGTTAAGCGTATTAGTAATGAAGTCGCAATATCAACCGGGTCTGCCTGCAGTCTCGGAGAGCCATCTCATGTTATAAACGCTTTAGGACTTAAAAATCAGACCAGTAAGATACTTAGAATATCTCTAAATAAGTTCACAATGAAAAAAGATATTGACCAGTTTATTTCAATTTTAACAAAGAATATATAGGATGTGATCGTATTGAGGATTATTGATGCAGTTGTTATTGTTCTAAAAGAAAACGGAAGTCTTACATCCAAAGAAGCCTATGAAAAAATAATTGAAAAAGGATTATACAATTTTGGAGCTAAAAATCCTGTAAATGTTGTAAATTCGGAAATACGTTGTCATTGTGAAGGCTTGAATTTTCCAAGCGCCTCTCCTGTTAAGTATTTCAAAATTACAGGTAAAAAAGGAAAGCACGACCTATATGCGGCAATTGATCCTAACGAACCGAATAGCGAAAACAATCCAAAGAAAATTATATATTCCGAAGAAAATCTTTTACCAGAGGAAAAGATTGATCAAACATATATTTTTTACAAGGAAGAAGCCTTGAAGAATCTTTTTTATAAGAATGGCTTGAAAGCTCAGATAAAAGACCGCATTCTTGCATGCCACCCAAGTTTTTTTGAAAGCCTTGTTGTACATCTATTGCTTGAAATGGGATATGGCGTAAATGATCAAGCGGGAAAAGTAATTGGAAAATCACACGATGGTGGTATCGACGGCGTAATATTTGAAGATAGATTAGGCTTGAGTAAAATATATATTCAAGCTAAGAGATATGATCAAAAGAATACGATTGGCAGACAGATACTACAATCTTTTGTTGGTGCTATGCAGGATGTTCAGAAAGGAGTATTCATCACTACATCAACATTTACAAAAGAAGCGATAAATTATGCAGAAAATCAACAACAAAAAAGTCTAAAACTTATCAATGGTGATCTGTTAGCCGATCTTATGATCACGTATGGTATAGGTCTTGAAAAAATTAAAACGTATACGGTATACAAGCTTAATGAAGATTACTTTGAATAAGTTTATACATTATAAGAATTATATGTAATGGGGTTTTATTATGGCTTTAATGAAAGACAAGCAGCCGGACAACTATGAGGGAGAAAAGCAAGTCTGGCAGTGCATAAAGGATAATCTACCAGAAGATATTCTCTGCTACTATAACAGAGAAGTAAAAGGCAGAGAATTCGATTTCTGCCTACTTATAAAAGATGTTGGATTCATGATAATAGAAGTTAAGGGGTGGGACAAAAGCCATATTAGTGAAGTCGTTTCTCCTGACGAAATAATTATGTCTAATGGAAGCATAGAAGATTCTCCAAAGAAACAGGCAAGATCGTATGCTTTTAAACTCAAAAACATGATGAATGAAAAGTATGGTATAAATCCACTGGTCATGAATATGATCTGTTACCCTTTCCTCTCTGAAATAGACTATAATAAAATTGGGTTAAGTATCGTTTCAGAACCGGAATACACTCTTTTCAAAGAAGACATTGAAAACAGCTACAACTTTTCGCGTAAAATACTTGGTGTCTATCAGGATTCGCAACAGCTGAATTTTGACAAAATGATTGGTGACAACTATGATACTGCAAGGCATCATTTTGAACCTACATATGTTGTGACTGCTCCTTCTCAAAATATTATTCCTTACTCTTGTCTGTCGGTATTCTCTGAAGGGCTAACTCTTACCAATATAAATGACATTATAACTTCATATTTTAAAGGAACCAAGCAGATAATATTCACACAAGGTGTTTCTGATCTTGAAGTTATAGCAAAACAATTATCAGAAGCTCTGACCAAAAATCATATAATATTAAAAGAAGGCAATCTTGCTATAAGCACATCTGGCAACACAGAAACCATTCTCACAATTGAAAACAATAGACTTTCTTTATTTAATTTTGAAGCTTTCTTTATAAGCCAGGATATAGCTATAAGTTCTTTTCAAGCATATAATGGCAAACTTTCAGAAGAGCAAGAAAAAATTCTTTCGACTATTGCGGCTGTTACAAACTTTAACATTGATCAATTTCATATTGAACATGCAGAAATTGGACGAGATATTCAGGTCAAGGCTGGTGCCGGAACAGGAAAAACTTATTCTATGGTTTCAAGAGTAGCTTTTCTTTGTAGTCATGCTTCTAATTCTGGTGTATTTGACCCTGCAGCTGAAATAGCAATGCTTACTTTTACTGATGATGCAGCTATCAATATGAAGTCAAGGCTTAAACAACTTTTTGTAAATTATTTTATACTTACCAATGATACGCAGTACCTTGAAATGGTAACAAGTATTGAGAAAATGCGTATTTCTACTATTCATAGCTTTGCTAAGGAAATTATTTCGAATACTGCTATAACACTGGGCATTGGCACAGAGTTCGCTACTGTTATCGGAAAGTATGAAAAACAAAAAATATTTGATCGTCTTTTTACTGCTTATTTGGAAGAAGAAAACAAACGCAATCCTATATTCTTTAATGTTCTTCCGATTAATATCGAGGATTTTCGTAAGCTGATGCTTGATATTTCTAATAAGCTTTATGAAAAAGGTTGTGACATAAAGACTCTCGATATGACTTCATGGGGGGATGCGCCAGATAATATGCCGTACCTAAATAGGATAATTGAAAAAGTAGTTGTAGAGATTGAAAAAGAGTACTCAAAGTTTCTTATAGACAACAATGCAGTGGCATTGTCTGAATATATGATCCATCTCAACAAGTGCATAGATAATAAAGCATTTAACACCAATCTTTATGAATTCAAATATGTGTTTATAGATGAATTTCAGGATACGGATGATGCACAGATAGCATCATTTGTTGCTATGCAAAAAAAACTTGGATTCAATTTTTTCATTGTAGGTGATCTTAAACAGAGCATTTACCGTTTTCGTGGTGCGACTATGACTGCTTTTAAAAAAATGGGATGCAATAAAGAGAGTTGGCTTTCGTTCACTTTAAATCTTAATTACAGAAGTGACAAAAGGCTCTTAGACAGGTTCGCTAAAACTTTTTCCTACATGAGCAAGATGGATCTGCTTAAATATGATCTAACTACTGATGTTCTAAGAGGTATCAAATCTAATAACATTAGCGAAGATCTACTTGTTGTTCCGATTTCATATAACAATTCTGACAAAAATAATTCAACAAAATACTATGATATGCTGTTCAACATTATTGAACAACAACGACAGCGAATTGAAATAGAAATGGGAACAAAAGAACTTTCGAAAAATAAACGAACCATAGCTATTCTAACAAGAAGCAACTATCAGATCAATGAAATTTTGAAAGAGGCTAAAAGAAGAGAAGTTGTTATAGAGAGTGACAACAATAGTGATCTTTATAGACTTGCACCGAGTACGGATTTGTGTCGACTGACATCGGCACTCTGCAATCCATATAACCCTACGTATCTTTTTGATCTTATTCACTCAAGGAATGTGAATATTATTTTTGATATTCGTTCTATAATCGGTAAAACCGCTGATGAGAAAACAGATGTTTTTATAGATTGCCTTGATAAGTTTTATTATTCTGCTATGGGCAAGACCTGGAAAGATCTTGTTCGTGATATCCAAAAAGAGCCGGTACTGAAAACACTCAGGCTGATATATGAAGCTACGAAACCTTGGAGAGCTTATGCTCCATCAGATGAGTATATGCAGGAATACTATCGTACAAACTATGAACTTATCTTTGAGGAATTGTCCAAGATGAATAAGAAGAGTTATCTTACTCTTGATTCAATTAATGAGTCTCTTCACATCAACATAATGACAGGAACAGAAGCAAAATCGAGAGAGATCGACATTACTACCGATGATATAAGAGTTACCTGTCTTACTGTCCATAAATCAAAAGGTCTTGAATATGGCACAGTTATTATGCCCGCTACAGATGTTGAAATCGACAGACCCCATAAAAATGGACTTGAGGTGTCGTACATTAATGGTGAAATAGGGTACAGCATTTTTGCTAATGGTAAGCAATACTCTAATAGTTTTTATGAATCAAAAATTGAAATAAGAGAAATGATGATGGAAGAATCAAGAATACTCTATGTCGCAATGACAAGAGCTATTGACAATTTCATTTGGTTCAATAATATCGATGCCAAGGGAAACAATTGGGGCAAAATGCTTGAGGAAATGAGCGGAGAGGTGTAAGAATATGGGCTTGAAAATATATACATACTCTAATCCTTATGAGATCAGACGTGAATCATACTGGAATGAGATAAAGGATTGCGCTCATTTTTGTGTTTCACAGACAATGGTAAATGGTTTTGAAGATATTTATCCGTCACTAAAAGAAGGCGGTTATCTAACAACTATCCGTATATTGATCAACACGCTTTACTCCGACTGGGAAGATGAAAACATACGAGTGAAACAGATAATGGAAGTTGATAATGCCATTAATGCTCTCCCTCTTGACGAAGATGTGACCGGTAATTCCAGGCGATCTCTTGAATACAATACCAAATCGCTAGTTAAATGCATACGTCTTTTCAAAGAATTGGGACTTGATGCAAATAGCTTTGATACATCACGTCTGAACGCAGATCAAAAATATCTTATAGAAATATATAAGTATATTTCTAGCAGAGAAAAAACTTCCTTTGAATTTAAAAGACCTTTCTTATCAGAAATCATAGATGAAAAGATACTGGAAGCACTCAAAACCAAACATAAGAATTTTCCGTATGATAAACTTGATAGACATACTGTTGTTATCCACGGCATACATCAGTTTACACCTGCAATGCTGTGTGCCATTGAGGATATTTCACACTTCAAAAATGTAGTATTGCTTTTTAATTATCAGAAACAGTATGAATCAATCTATCAGACATGGACTAACATCTATTCTCTATTTGAAGAAGGAATAAAATACAGTGATGAACCTGAGTTTAAACCAGTTTCTCTACTGATTGATAGCTATCCTTGTAACACACTTGCTGACAATATTGGAACACTTTCAAATGGTAAGCTTGAAGTTAGGCCAGGAATCCTTAATAATATTGAGGTTATCGAATTTGAGAATACTACGGAGTTTGCTGGTTACTGTGCTAAACTTTTTGAAAGCGCACGTAAAGTAAATAAACATAATGGCTCTCATAATCCAGTTCTATATGATATGTCAGAACAATTGTATTCGGCTTCTGGCAAGGTAAATGACATACTTAGAGCATATTTCCCTGAACAATTTGGCGAACGCCATTTCCTTGATTATCCTATTGGTCACTTTTTCGTTGCAGTTGTAGAGATGTGGGACAATGAAAATGAGTGTGTCAAAGTTGAGGATATGTCTCTTATCAAGGATTGTTTTGAATCGGGAATAATCAAAGAAAATGTTCCTGGGGAACTTCTCAATACATTCAATACTATAGAACCGTATATTGAAAAAGAAACAACACTTGTTGGCATTATAAGTTCTCTTAAAAGGCTTGGAAAGTATGTAAATCCGTCTGATAAAAAACTCCAGCGTATAGGATATCTTAATACCAGCAAAGAGAAGCTTGACATACTTAGGATAGCACTTCAAGAACTAAATGAAATAGCTATTAGTTTCTTCTCTGATTTTAGTAGTGGTGGTGATAACTTCAACCGTTTCTACAGGCGTATTCATGATTTTATTGTTAAACGAACGCAAGATCTGGAGTCTCTTGATAAGGAGATGAAAGAGGTTATTGGCAAACTTCTTGATCGTATGAATAAAATAGATCTGCCTGATACAGGCACATTTACATGTCTGAAACAAACAATGTCGTTTTATCTTAGTCAAGATGATAATCTAATGCACGGGGCAAACTGGATTGTAAGAGATTTTGAGCAGATAGATGGTGATATTCTTAGAAGTAGCAAACAAAAAGCAGAGAAAACTTGTTATCATTTTTGTTGTCTTAGTGACAGCGATATATGTGCAGCTAAGGACGAACGGCTTCCTTGGCCTCTCGATATTAACTTTTTTGAATATTCTTATGAGCCATTAGAACAAAACTATCAAATATTCCTTAAGTCTAAAATGGAATTTAAGAATTTCAAACGTTATGCTTTGCTTTACGGATTAGAATTTAACCGCATCGGTTGTAAACTTAGTTATGTCAAGACTGTTGATTGTAAAAATAACGAATTATATCACCTAATAAAGATGCTAGGAATTAAAGTTAGAAAATATCATAGCGATACTTTTGATAGCTATATGCCGCATTTGAAGTATAGTGATCCGACAGGAGAGCATTATCCAAAGGATAATGAAGGCATTGATAAAATCAAATATAGTATGTGTCCATATAGATTTGCTCTTGAAAGTGTTGTGCAAGGTAAAACTATTTTCAGAGAAAGATTTCTTGTAATATTCTATATGAGAGTCTTATTGCAAAATGCTATTCTTACTAACTACGTTGGAAAGAGATTAAACGAAAAGGAGCTTAAGAACATCATTATTGAAGAATACCAAATTCTTGATGATAAGTTTAAGATTTCAAATGAATATGAAAAATCTCAAATAATCTCAGAATTGTATAAGTATCTTGTAGGATATCTAAGAAAGCATAACAGTTTTAACAAACCATCTGACATCCATAGATTCAGGGATGATTTTTTGGTAGTAAAATTAGACGATTTTATAAGGAATGCAATGGGTATTGATCTTGAGAATATTATAAATAACGACAAAGAAAGATACAAAGATAATCGAGGTGTCCATTGCAAATATTGTTCGAGTAAGGACATTTGTTTGCGAATAGCACAAAATTAAGCTTTAGGTGGTGATGATATGCTGAAAATAGGAATGTATGTCAGATGTTCGATCGATGTTGAAAATCCTAATGAACCAAGAGATTTCATTTCGGGTAGAATAGTTGAGATCAACGATTTTTCCGAGGTAGCCAAAGTGGAATTTTTTGATCTTTTAAATCTTAGAAAATATTATAATGTTCCCCAAACGCTGGAATTTCCTTTATCAAAGCTTAATCATTGCATACTTAGAAATGGTTCTCTTGCTGAATACAACGGAAATATGTATCATATTATCCAGCACAATATTGATAAGAGTAATAACTTTATCTACTATTATCTGACTTCTGACACTAGCACAGTATTGAAGATTTGTGAAAAAGATATTAAAACCACATTTAATTCAAGTGATGTGTCACCACTGTCACAGTTAAAGCGCTTTGAGTTTCAAAATCCTATGTGGTATTTTGGCAGAAGTGCAGTCAATAACGCTATTCATACTATCGATAACGCTTTCTACGGATTTAAGGAACTTGCTGGTTGTAAGATATTTTTAAAGCCATACCAGCTTAAAACAGTTATGCGTTGCCTTTCCGAACCCAGTTGCAGATATATGATAGCTGATGAGGTGGGTCTTGGGAAGACGATAGAGGCCGCTTCTGTTTTAAAGGTGTATTTATCAGATAAGAAAAATAAAAAAGTACTTGTGTGTGTCCCTGACGCATTGGTTGAACAGTGGAAGACAGAGCTTGCTTTTAAGTTTAGTCTGTTCAATGGTGACAATCTAAGCGGAAACAATATAAAAATAACTCCGATGAGTCAGATAACGATGACAAATAACAAATATGATTTTATTATTATTGATGAAGTACACTCTGTTCTGGGCAATGATTGCCGCTATGAAACGATGCTAAAACTTAGTCGTACTGCCAATAATGTAATAATGCTCAGTGCTACACCTGTTCAAAGTCGTAGCGAAGAATATCACAAACTTCTTTCGCTGATCCAGCCTGAAAGATATTCTGATATGGGAGAAGAAGAATTTACTGGCTTACTTGAATTACAAAATAAAATAGTCCGCAAAGTACATTCTGCGATAGAGTATCTTGAAGATTATAAAGAAGTTATAAGGGATTCTGATAATGAACATAATGAAGATACTCGCGAAGCATTTGACGAACTTGTTGATACACTTGAGGATATAGCTGGAAAAACAAAAGATAAAATGATCGAAGAAGATATTGAAAAACTCAATTATGAAGCAGATAATTTTTCCTTGATAAATCTCGAAAGGATGGTTGCGTATATCTGTGAGGCATACCAAATTGAAAAATGTGTAATACGCAACAGAAAGAAACCAGAAGACACAAACAACAGAGTTCTTAAAGAGATATCCTATGAAATGGATTCTGACTTCAATAATACAGAATTTAGGGTTTATTCATTACTTTCTGAATGGATATCTAGTAATAACTTCAACAAAAAAGAGTTTGATACCATGATACTGCCTCTTATCAGTGCATTTTTTAGTTCATCAGAGGCATTTTCTGATGAGCTGAAAAGGATCCCTTCTGTTCCTGTTGAAATCAGAAGATTGACTGATAAATGGATATCAGAAGACATAAAAACAATTGAAAAAATAAGAAGTATTCTGGATGACCCTATGGATTTTATGTCAAGAATGGTTACCATCTGTGATTATCTAGAACAGGAAGCTTACGATAAAAAGGTACTTGTATTCACACATTTTACCGGAACGCATAAGCTGTTTCGTAGATTGTTGACCAAAGTATTTGGTGAAGAACATTGTGCTTTTTTCTGTGAAGGGATGTCACCTGATGAACTGGAACTTAATACTTACCGTTTCCAAAATGAACCTGGTTACCGTATAATGCTTTCTGATGAAAGCGGCGGTGAAGGCAGAAACTTCCAAAAAGCAGATGAGCTTATTTGTATAGACCTTCCATGGAGCGCTAATACACTTGAACAACGTATAGGACGTCTTGACAGAATAGGAAGAGACAAAACTAAAGATGTAGTTTCTGTAATAGTTTATGCAAATGACTCTGTAGAAAAGGATCTTGCTGATATATGGAACAGCCGACCGGCGCAGATACGCCGAGAGCTTCAAAATCCAGTACGCCAACTGCGACCCCTTCCCCGCCAAGCGGCTGGCGGAGCCTTACGACAATTTCTTCGTGGTGCAGAACCCGCCCCAGAAGCCCCTGACCACAGCGGAAATGGACGCGGTATACGACCTTCCCTACATGCGTGCCTATCACCCCAGCTATGAAAAGGCGGGGGGTAGAGTTCATGCCGGGCAAGGAAGGCTTGCTGCACATCAGCGAGAT
>OGYL01001703.1_pt1 | contig 16538 bp, 16 predicted proteins | sample 1576541 | NCBI WGS metagenome assembly OGYL01 (sample SAMEA3541551, study PRJEB24748) | human gut metagenome | biome: human gut; feature: human-associated habitat; material: faeces | place: China | collected 2012 | reverse complement strand
GCTTTATTTTCAACTATCAGGAGATCTGGACGGGCTATGCCAACACCATTTTCTACACCTTCTTTGGAACGCTCATCAATCTGGCGTTGACGGTTCCCGCGGCCTACGCCCTTTCCCGGAGAGACTGCCCCTGCAAGGGCTTCATCATGACGCTGTTCATGATCACCATGTATTTCGGCGGAGGGCTGATCCCCGGCTATCTGAACATCCGACAGCTGGGACTGCTGAACAGCCGGGCAGTGCTGCTGATCTGCGGCGCGGTCTCCACCTACAACCTGATCGTGGCGCGTACCTTCTTTGCCAATACCATTCCCTGGGAGCTGCATGAAGCGGCGTTTCTGGACGGATGCAGCGATTTCGGCATTCTGCGGCGGATCGTTCTGCCCCTGTCCTCGCCCATCATCGTGGTGCTGATCCTTTACTACGGTGTAACCCATTGGAACAGCTATTTCAACGCCCTGATCTACCTGACCGAAAGCAAGCGCTATCCGCTGCAGCTGGTGCTGCGTTCGATCCTGATCCAGAACACCGCATCCCAGGACATGCTGGGCGATCTGGACACCATCTTCAGAACCGCGATCGTAACGCAGGCTGCCTACGAGGCCGATCCCAACGGCATGTCCCCAAACCCCGTCGGCACCGGCCCCTACACCCTCACCTCCTACACGGCGGGCAGTTCCTTTACCTATACCGCACGCGAGGACTTCTGGCAGACTGACGAAAATTACCTCTGCGCAAGAGACCGCGCCAACGTCAAGACCATGCCCTACCCCGGCTTCCCGACCGACATGCAGCCGCAGATCACGGTCTGTCTTGCTACTGCAGTCGGCACCAGTCTTGTGACCGAGGGCGTCTATGACAACCGCTTCCGCTACACCGCCGAACTTGGCCGCATGGGCGCAAACATTCAGGTAGAAGGGAAGACCGCCATTATCGACGGCGTGCAGACGCTGCACGGATGCGAGGTCCGTGCCTGTGATCTGCGCGCAGGCGCAGCAATGGTTATTGCTGCCATGTGCGCCGAGGGCATGACGCTCATCGAGGACGCGCACTTCATCGAGCGCGGTTATGAGGATATCGTCGGCAAACTCACCGCACTCGGCGCGCACATCCGCCGTATCGAAACCTACGAAACCCCCAGCGTTTCAGAGGACGCAGGCTGAGAAAAAATTTCCCCGGCAGGACGCAGACGTGTCCCGCCGGGGTTTCTTTACATAAAAAGTCCCGGGTCAAATGACCTGGGACTTTCATATTTGCTTTGGTACAATCTGCATGATTTGGGGACCCCCGCAGCGCAATTTGCCGTTTTCATTAATTGGTCAGATACGAATCGTCTGTGATTGGAATGAAGTCGTCTATCGGCGTTAAGGTATCCAGGAACGCGCGCAGGTCCTCATAGCTGCATTCCTCTGTACTCATAAGCGTATCTGCCCACTCCAGCCGATTATCTGTCATGGAAAACAGGGAAACGTATTCAACGTGCAGATATCCCATGCCTCCGTCGTGAACAGCGATGCCGTTGCCATCATACGCATACAGGCAGTTACTGTAACTCCAGTAATTTCCTTCGCTTGAAACAACCTTTGCGCCGTCAAATGTATAAATATAATACCACACCGCTTTTTCCCGCACAATGAGTTCTGGTATGCCGTTCTTGTCAATGTCATACAGCGTATACTTCGTTGTATAGCCTGAACTCATCGTCGGGTGCACCAGCAATACCGCTTTATATTGCTCCATGTAGGAGTTGTCATTGGCAGCGCTTTGCCCTGTCTGCAGGTCGATATCCTCTTTATTTCCGCCAGTCCATTCGATATATCCCGTAAGACGTTCTGCATCTATGGAAACTGTTCCTACAAGAATATTCGCCTGATGCGTCCATTCGGCACTCTTCGTTTGAACTCGGATCTCAAACAACGCCTCTGTGTCATTCTTCCAGCAGCCATTCACGGCACTTCCGGACACGATATCCTCATTTCCCCACGGATAGTCAGCAAAATACGCATCCAATAATAGCTTTAATTGATCAAGCGGTAGCGGCTCCGCCGCACGCTCGTCCAATTCAGAACGGACGGCATATGTACGCAGATCCACATAAAAGATTTTGGGATCATCATAATTGGATGTGCCGCCATGCAGATATACAGCCGCGTACCCATCTTGAAGTTCGATTTCGCTGGCCCAATAATAACCTGGATCAAACTGCTCGATTCTCGCCAGCGTTTCCCCGGTGTAGGAAACTGCATAAAAATCAGGACCGTATTGTCCGCATAGATAGATTGCAGCGTCCCCGAAGGCAGCCCCCGTTTTTCTTCCCGCATAGTCAGAATTTTTCCACAGGCCCGCACCTGACTGTACATCCAGACAGACGACCGAGGTATTTTCGACAAAATAGTAGCAGGAGTCCTTCTGCCCAAGTTCCACAACTGCCGGCAGTTCCGTCATTGTGAATTTTGGAGTCTCATACCTCCATACAACATCCCCCGTACTGCGATAGGCGGTAATCGTGGCGTATTCATATGGCATTCCCTGTGCTTCATCATACCGCCCAGTAACCAGTTCGATTCTGGACGGGGCTTCTTTTGGTTCTTCTATCTGCGCCTCCGTCTGGCTGCCAGGGTCCTTTTCAACCTCTACTTCCTCATTCTGCGGCAGGGGATCAACTGCTTCGTTCTGTTTTCCACAGCTGATCAGCCCCGCTGCCATCACAGCCAGAACTATCATGAGAAGGAATCGTTTCATTTTGCAGATACCTCCCATTTTTGTCCTTTCTTTCTTCATTCGTTTGCCGCATCTTGAAACGCCGGGAGCACCATATCCTCGTAGGCGCGCCCCAATACTTTTAGTTGGTTTTTTCTCTGGAAAGCAAAACGACCGTCTCGGTATGTGCTGCATACGGTTGGCCCGATCATCAGCGGTATAGTAACCAAAGAGGACAAAGAGCTGTTGGCTTCCTGCTATCGCTCCTGTCTGGAGTTGGCGGCAGAAAACAATCTGGAAAGCGTGGCGTTCTGCTGTATTTCCACAGGGGAGTTTCATTTTCCAAACGATCTGGCGGCAGAAATCGCGGTTCGGACGGTCAAAGAATATCTCAAAAAGCAAACCAGCGTCAAGAAGGTGATCTTCAATGTTTTCAAGGATTTGGACAAAGCCATCTACGAAAAGCTGCTCTGAGCCGATGGAACGGCTGAAAGCAGCATTACAGGACTGTGATGCCGTGGTGATCGGAGCCGGAGCCGGACTGTCCACGGCGGCGGGCTTCACCTACACCGGCGAACGGTTTGAAAAATACTTTTCCGACTTTGCGGCAAAGTACGGTATCCAAGATATGTATTCCGGCGGCTTTTTCCCGTTTGCCACGCCGGAGGAGCATTGGGCGTATTGGAGCCGATACATCTACATCAACCGCTATCATAAATGTTTTACCACGGCGGAAGCGGAAAAGGCTGTATTAAAGGCAGAAAACGAGAGCTTGACGGATAAGTTGAAAAAAAGTCAGCAGCAGAGTACCCTCAAGAAACTGCAAGATGCCAAGCTGCAAAGTGATTACGAAGCGGCGCAGGCTGTTCTTGAACGGATTCCACCGGATATTATCAAGGCATACGCACAGCGGGGCAACCGGGAAAGGAAGGTTGATCAGTATAGCGCACTGGAATAAGGATGAATGGAGCGGCCTTGCCGATTTGCTTGCAAATCTGATAGAAAAATACGCGACAGTTCTGGATTTGGACAACCTTCCGGAACCGCCGTATTCTTTTGGCGACAAAGAAACTGTAAATAATTTGGAACATCCAGAGGAAAGCATTGAAAACACAGAAACGGCATGATATAATTATCGTGCAATTGATGTCCAAACTCAATGTGGGGAGAAAAAAGTGTCCCTGCACTGAGGTACATAAACTTGACGGAGTGAATGACATGAATGGAAAGAATAAAAATAACAATCCGTCCGAGATGATCATCTATACAACAGAAGATGGATTGGCGAAAATTGAAACGACCTTTGACGGCGATACGGTTTGGCTGTCCATTGACCAGATGGCAGAGCTGTTTCAGCGTGATAGAAGTGTGATTGGCAAGCACGTGCGAAACATTTTCAAAGAGGGAGAGCTTCAAAAGACAGCAGTATGGGCAAAATTTGCCCACACTGCTGCCGACGGAAAAGTGTATGATGTCGATTATTATAATCTTGATGTTATCATTTCTGTCGGCTACCGTGTGAAATCTCAGCGCGGCGTGCAGTTTCGTATTTGGGCAACAGGAATTTTGAAGGAGTATATGCGAAAAGGCTTTGCTCTGGATGATGAGCGCCTGAAAAATCTGGGTGGCGGCGGATACTTCAAGGAGCTGCTGGAGCGTATCCGCGATATCCGTGCTTCGGAAAAGGTGTTTTATCGACAGGTGCTTGAAATTTACGCGACCAGTATTGACTATGATCCCAAGGCGGAAATCTCCATTCAGTTTTTCAAGAAAGTCCAAAACAAGATTCATTATGCCATTCATGGACAAACCGCGGCGGAGGTCATTTACACACGCGCCGATGCGGAGAAAGAATTTATGGGATTGACCACCTTTGCGGGCAGTCAGCCCACGCTGAAAGAGGCAGTAGTTGCCAAGAACTATCTGAACGAGAAAGAGCTTCGTGCTATGGGGCAGCTTGTATCCGGCTATCTGGATTTTGCGGAACGACAGGCGGAGCGGGAGCAGGTAATGACCATGCAGGACTGGTCAGAGCATCTTGATCGGATTTTGACTATGAGTGGAGAGCAACTGCTGATTGGCAACGGAAGTGTCAGCCATAAGCAGGCAATTGACAAAGCAACCGGCGAGTACAGAAAATACAAAGCCCGTACCCTCAGTGAAGTTGAGCGCGATTATCTGGATTCCATCAAGCTGTTGGAGCAGAAAACAGATAAAAAGTAGGCTGAGGCGGAGAAGATATGATGAAAAAAGAAAAGGTAAAAGTCTATATCTATACTCGCGTGTCCACTGCCATGCAGATTGACGGATACTCTCTGGATGCACAGAAATCCAGAATGAAAGCCTATGCCGAGTTCAATGACTATGAGATCGTGGGCGAATATGAGGACGCCGGAAAATCCGGCAAGTCCATAGAGGGCAGAATCCAGTTCAATCAGATGATGGAGGACATCAAGTCTGGCAAGGACGGCGTATCCTATGTGCTGGTGTTCAAGCTTTCGCGCTTCGGCAGAAATGCGGCAGATGTGCTGTCCACCTTGCAGGTGATGCAGGATTTCGGTGTTAACCTGATTTGCGTGGAGGACGGGATTGATTCCTCCAAGGACGCAGGAAAGCTGATGATTTCCGTTCTTTCGGCTGTGGCTGAAATTGAGCGTGAAAATATCCGTGTGCAGACCATGGAGGGCAGAATCCAGAAAGCCCATGAAGGGAAATGGAACGGCGGCTTTGCGCCATATGGCTACAGGCTGGAAAAAGGGCGGCTTTTCATCAATGAGGAAGAAGCTGCGGCAATCCGCGTGATTTTTGACCAGTATGTGCATACGGATACCGGCGCAAACGGCCTTGCAAAATACCTTGCAACCCACGGGATTCACAAAATTCAAAGACAAAACGGAAAAAATCCCTTATTCGATGCGGCGCTGATCCGCAGGATTCTGAAAAATCCGGTATACTGCGGGAAAATCGCCTATGGCAGACGCCGGACGGAGAAGGTGCATGGCACCCGAAATGATTACCGGCTGGTGGAACAGGATGATTATCTGCTGGTGGATGGTCTGCATGAGGGAATCGTTTCCGAAGAATTATGGCATGAGGCACAGGTCAAACTGCTGGCACAAGCGGAGAAGTACGAACATGTCAACAGGGGCAAGGATACCAAAATTCATCTGCTGTCAGGCATCGTAAAATGTCCGGTCTGCGGCGTGGGAATGTACGGAAACAAAAGCATCAAGCACAAGGCGGATGGCTCAAAATACAAGGATTTTTATTACTATGGCTGTAAGCATCGTACAATGACGCGCGGGCATAAGTGCGACTTCAAGAAACAGATCAATGAAGAACTGCTGGACAGCGCCGTTGCAGAGGTTATTGTAAAGCTGGTAAGCAATCCAAAGTTCGCCGCCATGATGCAGGAAAAGATCAGCATGAAGGTGGACACCTCTGCCATTGAGAAGGAGATCGCGGCACATGAAAAGCAGCTTCGCCAGAGCTATTCCGTAAAAGCGCGGCTGATGGAGGAGATTGATTCCCTCGACCCGGACGATAAGCATTACATCAAACGCAAAGCAGACCTTGATGACCGACTTTACAAGATGTATGATAAAATCGAGGATACAGAAAACCAGCTCGTTGCCGCCAGAGCCAAGAAGATGGCGATTGAGGCGGAAAAGCTGACAGGCGACAACATCTACAAGGTGCTGATTTACTTTGATAAGCTCTATTCCGTCATGGACGATCAGGAAAAGCGGCAGCTTATGGAATCGCTGCTTTCCGAAGTCCAGATTTATGAGGAACGGCAGCCCAACGGTCAGTGGCTCAAGTCCATCAAATTCAAGCTCCCAATCATTGCGGAAGATATGAGCTTGAGTTTGGACAACGATGCACATATCGACACGGTAAGTTAAACGCCGGGGTGATTTTCGCCTGTCCGGTGGGTTCGGGATAGCCCTGCTGTTCCATCAGTTGCTCACAGGTAAGGCGCAGTTCTACACCCGCAAAGGTGTGAATGGCGTTGTCAATGCAGCGATGGTTGGGAATATAGCAGCCGGTCATGCCGGAGTTTGCCGCGTTGACGATGGCATCGCACTTGAGCGTCGTAATATCGCCCTGCCAGAGATACAGCCCCGGCTGAATGGGCGTCAGGTCGGCAATATCCGTGATACCCTTTGCGGCGGTCTCGTCTTGCAGATAGGCGTCCTGCACTTGCAGGAACTCTCTGCCGATGCTTGCTGGTCTGCGGACATTCATCAGCCCGCGCAGAAGAATCTTCTGCCGTTCCGAGTCGGTCGGGATCATCTGCTTCTGACAGGAGTGGCGCTCGTTCAGCAGAGATTGTATGAGAAACAGTCTTTTTTCGCTCTGGTTCATAGTCAAAACCTCTTTTCGATAACCTGCTTAGGGCAGGTTTCCGCACACCGCCCGCAGTGCAGGCAGCGGTGTTGGTCAATGACCACCGGCTTTTTCGTGATGTCAATGCACTTCTGCGGGCAGACGGCGTAGCACAGCTTGCAGCCGATGCAGCCTTCGCCTACATAGTAACCCGGTGCTTCCTGTGCCGCTTTGCCGATGGTGAAGCAGTCCCGGACGATGTGTGCCGGGTCGCTGATGTCAAAATACTCACCGTCCGCTTCATACAGGCAGAACACCTCCAGCGCCGAACGGGTATCGCCGGGATAGATGGACTGCATATAGGTGTTTTTCTCGAAAATCTCATCCAGCTTCTCGCTGCCGATATTCCTGATCTTCCCCCGCAGGGAGATCGAGATTTTGTCCTTTGTGGCGGACAGGGCGATGAAGCCCTGCTCCATCAGTTGGGCGTAGAACGCCTTGCCCTTGGCGGTCAGAAAATAGACGCCGTTTTCATCCCACAGCATCATGTCGATCACACGGGTCTGGGGGTGGCTGTCTGCACCGATGGTGGCAATGGTGGTGGAGTGGATGCCCTCCACCAGCAGTTTCAGATAATCTTGTTTCGTCATACCGTCAACGTCCTTTCAGGATCGGCGTGAGCCGTTTATAGATCAGCATCGTCACGCCGCCGATGACGAGCCCTTTCAGCAGATTAAAGGGGAACGCATTGAACAGTACCACATCCAGCTTGGTATGGATAAAAGGCAGGAACTCGGCAAAGGAGGCAATGAGCTGATCCAGTGGCATAAAGTTCTCAAACAGCGGCAGCAGGATGAAGTAATTTGCCAGTGCTGCGGCGATACCCATAAACTCAGACATCATCTGCTGTACTTTATTGTCAGTTAACTTTCCCTCATACTTCAATGCAATTTGCTTATCAATTTCTACCGCAGCTTTTCCAGTTTCCTCTGCACCGTTTCCGTCAAATGCGTACATACTGTGAAGCGTGGAAAAAGACAGTATCAAGGACAATAGTAATACGGCAGCAACAGAAATAACCGCAAAGCGTTTTGTCAATATTTTTCGTAATTCAAACTTGATTAGATTTTTCATTATTCGTTCACTCCTTTAAAATAGAATAGATACAAATCCTCTAATGTAGGTTCTACCTTTATCGCATTTTCCATAACCGCATAAGGGTAGTTTTTCCCGCACCATTTGCACCAAGCAAACCGTAAACGCCATTTGATAATGAGAGGTTCAAATGGTTTACGGCTGTTTTTGAGCCATATTGCTTTGTTAGTTGAATTGCTTTAAGTTCCATATCAAAAACTCCTTTCGTCTTAGGGAGCAAAAAAATACTCTCCATGTGTTTACATAGAGAGTATAGAATGCAATTTTCTACTTTTTATCTACTAATCGAGAGATTTGAAAAAAGCAGTCACTTTTGCTCCGATTGAGCAATTTTCAATTTTCAGATAACCACCGTGATGTTCACATAAAATTTTACAGATATACAGCCCAAGTCCGAAATGCTCAGAGTGATTTTCTTCTTCCGTAAAATATGGATTGGTTGCTTTGCTTAAAATATTTTTTGAAAAGCCACATCCATTGTCTGAAACAGAGAGATAAAAGCCATCATTATTACTTGTGTAAGTGATGTTTACCTTTGATGTTGCGTATCGGATTGCATTTGAAATCAAATTATTATTAACTTGTGAAACAAAAGTATAATCAATGCCAATAGGAATATCGGAAATGTTATTTTGAATAGAAAGAGTTTTTCCACTTTGCTCACACAAAATTCTTGCACTATCAGCTATTGCGGTCACATAACCGCTTATATTAGACTTGTCACTTATGGGTTGAGCATCTTCTAAACGACGCAAGTGGCTCATACTATCAACATATCTTTCCAAACGGAAAATATGTTTTCCCATTGTTACAGCGGTGCTTTTGGTTATTGGGTCATGGTTGGACTGTAAAATTTCATTATACCCTTTTAATACGGTAAGTGGAGTACGTAAATCGTGAGCAAAAGCAGCATTAAGTTGTTTTCGTTCTTCCATTTGCCGCCACATTTCAGAGAAATTATTAGCAAGGGTAAAACGCATTGTTTCAAATGATGAACACAATTCTCCTAATTCATCTTTGCTGTCATATTTAATTGAGAAGTTTAAATTATTATTAGAAATCATTTCAGAAGCGGCTTTTAATTCTGTAAGCGGTTTTTTTAACTTGTTTCTATAGAATAACAAGGTCGCCGTAATAATACATAACGCTGAATAAATCGGAGTTGCAATTATTGGGGCAACTTCACATATTGAAAGTAACCGTTGGTCTTTTTCAGACATTGCAACAGGTGCAACTCCAATATAATTGCCATCACCGAGTCTTTCTCCATTTTCATTTGTTAAATAATATTTTTCTCCTGTTGGGGGATATTTGCTTTCAATCGTTTTTGTAGCATTATTGCACAAAGTAGCTGTTCCTGCACTTAATAGAATGGCAAGAATTACAAACGCTGAGATATAAAGTATTATACTTTTTCGCAATGACAGGTTACACCACATTTTCTTTATCTTATCCACTTATATCCACACCCCCAAACTGTTTCAATATAAGATTTATTTGTGTATGCTGCAATTTTTGTTCGTATTCTGCGAATATGCTCGGCAACAACACTACTATCTCCCTCACTGTCATATCCCCAAACTCTTTCATAAATTCTCTCTTTATCAAAAACTTGTCCTGCGTTTTGAGATAATAACTCAACAATGTCAAATTCTTTTTTTACAAGACCAATAGGTTGGTTCTGTATATAAACAGTTCTTTCAGAGTAGTCAATTAAAAGTTCTCCTGAAAACTTAACTTTTGTATTCGTTTGATGTCGTTCTTCTCTTCTTAAATGTGCTTGCACTCTGGCTTCAAGTTCAACAAGAGAAAACGGCTTAACAATATAATCATCACCACCTACGGAAAATCCTTGTACCTTATCATTTTCTTCAATACGGGCAGTTAAAAAGAGTATAGGGCAAGAAACATAATCCCTAATTTTCTTGCAGACTTCCATCCCATCAAGCTTCGGCATATTTATATCTAATAAGATTATATCTGGTTGTAATTCTGCTAATTTGAGGGTTTCTACTCCATTATAAGCAGAAAAGACCTCATAGCCCTTGCTTCTAAAAAATCCTGTAAGCATTTCAACTATATCAACTTCATCATCGGAAATTAAAATCCTGTACCTCACATATAACACCTCCATAATAAACACTAACGAAAAATTTTCAATTTTTCATCAACTTTTTTCTTGCATCAGCAGGCTTTTCAGCATTTTTCGGAATAAGCCACACACGGTTAATATTCATAACCCCCTCAATACGGTTTCCTTTACAAAGTCTTTGTACCCATCTTAACGATACGTTCCACTTTTCAGCGGCTTCCTGTGCTGTCATATATTCAAACATATCTGACCTCCTAAGGTGTACTGTATATATTATAGCCGTTTGAACGAACAGTATCAAGTGTGCAATTATGAACTTTGACCGCTTGTAATAAGAGATTTTATATCCTAATATCAGAGATTTCAAATCGTTCTATAAGAACTCACATTTCTGTAAAATATAATAGTAGCATTTTGCAGATACAAGGTGGTGAGTTTATGGACACAAGAAACAATGATTTTGACTTCGATTTTACACCGATAGGACAGGCAATCAAGAAAGCAAGGACAGCAAAAGGTATGACCAGAGAGCAGCTTGCTCGTATTGTAGATTATGACCCAAGACATCTTCAAGCGATTGAAAATGAGGGACAAAAGCCAAGTCTGGAGCTGCTCATTCAGCTTGTGACAATGTTCGGTGTATCGGTTGATGAATACATATTCCCAGATAATGAGGTCAAAAGAAGTTCCGTCCGCAGACGCTTAGACGCAGAACTCGACAAACTAAACGATAAAGAGCTGTCCATAGTTGAAGCAACTGTCAGCGGACTATGTAAGGCAAAAGAGCCAGAGGAATAAACCTCTGGTTTTTCTTTTGCCCATTTTTAATAGGCAGGAACACCGTAACCATAGATGGAGCTGCTTCCAACCGTATATTGCTTTTGTCTGCAAGCATCGCCAGAATTACCCTCCACGGTGTAAACGACACCGTTTTCGCATTTCTCCACAATGCCTACATGGTCGGTTTCTCCGTCGCCTTCCCAATCAAAGAAAATAATATCGCCTGCCTGCGGCTCGTAGTTTCTGTCTTGCCATTGTCCGTTACCCTTAAACCAATTTGAGCCGTCCACGCAGCCTGCGAATTTCGGGATAATCCCGCTTTCGATATAACCACACTGGTCGGCACACCACGATACGAAGCAGGCACACCATTCTACACGCCCATCAAAGCCATACCAACTCCAATAAGGCTGACCGCCCTCATTTCCGAGCTGTGTCAAAGCGACCTCTACAATGGCTTGGTTGCTGCCGCTTGTGAACGCCCGTCCATACGGATAATAGCGTAACACATGGGCGGGGTACTGTGTGTCGCCGTATTTTTCCCACCCTAACCGCTGTGCCTGCATGGTGGAAAACTCTACCGCATTGGCGTAGGAATAACCGCCGTAGTTGGTTTTCGCCCATGAGATATACCCATTGCCGAAGTTATAGCCCTGCAAGGCGAGCTTGATACGCTCCATGTCAATCGGGTTTTCCACCTCGGCAGAGATAAGGGCGGCTTTCAGCTCCTGCACGCCGCACTGGATGGAATACTCTGGGTCTTGTATCCCGTTCGGCTCATGGGGATACCTTGTGTTAAAGCTGCCCTCCGCCGCCTGCATGGGGTCAAGCCCACGCCCGCCAGACTCCTGCATCATCACCGCCTTGATAAGCTCCACATATTCGGGGATGCCGTACTGCTTAGCGTATTTCTGTATCAACGGCGTGTAGGCTTCCACCTCCGCACTGACGGGGGTATAGGAAGTGCTTTCGCTTCCTCCCCCAAATAAGGACACGGCACATCCGAGTAGGACAACAATCAAGATAATCACGACGGCAATCCAGCCGCCTGCGATTAAAGCGGAAATCAGAGCCTTTGTTCCTGCAATAATCGCCTTGACCGCAACTATAGTGGCTCTGACCGTAGCTTTTGTTGCTTCAGCGGTTGCCTTTGCGGTGGCTTTTGCCGCCTGTGCTGCCTTTTGGGCAGTTTTCGCAGAAGCCTTTGCCGCTGCATGTGCCGTTTTTACCGAGGTTTCCGTCGTTTTGATTGCCGCCTTAGAAGTTGCCTGTGCGGTTTTAATTCCCTTTTCGGTAGTCTTGACTGTTCCCTTAGCAGTTGTTTTCACCGCTTTTTCTGCATTTCGGGCTGTGCTCTTAATCATTTTTTGCCCCTGCTGTCGGGTCTTTATCAACTGCGATTTTGCTGTCTGAGAAACATCGGGGGCAGAGGAACGGCTTGCAGCCCCGTGACGGATCTGCAAGCCGTGTTGTTCTGACATATTCTGTGCTGCTTTCTGTTCTGCGGCTTTGACAGCCCGACTTTGCTTGAAATCGGTTATTTTATCTTTTGCCTTACCGATATTCTCCTGCGTTGTCTTGACTGCCTTTTGCCCCTGCTTATTGAACTGGTGGACACCTTCGTCCTTTGCACGGTCTGCCGCAAAAGAAATCCTGTCCGCAGCATATTCTGTGGCAGAGTTTTCATCAGCGTAATATCCCTGTTCCGCTTTTTCCTTTATCCCCACATAGGCAGACTTCATACGCTCACTGGCTATGGCGGCTTTATCTATGGTCTTTATCGTACCTTTGACCGCATCTCTGGTTTTTATATCAGCCATAGAAAACCTCCTTTCCCAGAGAATTTGCGTTCAAATCAGCCGACCTTTTTTGCCACTACAACGAGCCTGCCGTTCTGTGCGGAGTATTCGCAGGTGGAAAGGGTAATGAGCCTGTCGCCGTATCCAGCGGTCACACCTGTATCATACAAAGCAAGCTCCTTGCACTTCCCGATAACAGGATATTTTGCATCGCTGACAATATATGTGGAGTTGGTCGTGATTTCCTGCACATAATAGCTGCCCATCGGCAGGTCGCTGATAGCTTTCCCGTGACCGCTTTCATCAAGGGAAATGACCTCAATCAGACCGTCCGCAGGAATGGTCTTTCCATCTGCGGCTGTGAGTTCCTCCGCCGCATACAAGCCAAAGGTCACATCAAAGATTTCCCCGTTCTTGCCAATGCCATAGGCTTCATCAATGGCAAGGCTCTTGATGAGGTCGATTTCAACACGCTGTCTCTCATTATAGAAAGAAGTACCCGTTTCCGTTACATCAACATTCTGTCCTGCATACACAAGCTCAACAGAATGGACTTCCTCATTCAGCACCATTCCATACGGAGCTGTGATTTCCTTAACCTCATATTTTCCGAGATACAATTCTTTGGATTTTGCTGTACCGTCCTTTCCTGTCGTAACGGTATCCACAACCTCGCCCTTTTTGGCTCTGACCGTTCCGTCCAGAGTGACAATATCCTCGGCTGCGGTAATCTCATAGACTGCACCCTCAAGACCTCTGACAGAGAAAATCGGCTGATACAATCCCTTATCGCCTGCCACGGAGCTGAATACCTCGCCAGACTTTTCTACTGTAATTGTACCTTTCTGTGCCATATTGGAGCGTACTACCTCAATAACGGTAATGCCGCTTTCTTCCTCGGAATTTTCCTGCACCACATCAAAATAAATAGGCTCGGAATTTAAGACATACCCATACGGGGCTTGCACTTCCACGAGGGAATAGCCTTTGCCGTATTCCAGCGTCTGCGGTGTGATAAGGTCGCCGTCTGCCGTAGTATAGAAGGTGTCAATGGTCGTCACTTCGGGATAAGTGAAAGTCATAGTCACAAGGTTTCCATTTGGGTCGTAAATCTGGAAGCCTGCACCTGCATACGGGATTGTATTACCTGTTTCCACATCTTTCTTTACGATTTTGATATAGCTCTCAAAGTTAGCGTTGTTGATAAGGTAGCGGTAGGTCTGACCGTCCTTGCTGATAAACACATCAAAATCTTTCATCAGTTCACGTCCCTCCCAACCAGAGGTCTGACGGACGGTATAAATGCCATACGGCATATCCTTTGTCTGGGCAAAGCCGTTCTCGTCACAGGTCAACACATCACGCTCGGTTTCCTTTGCATTTTCATAGCTGCCTGCGGATTTGAGGAACACTTCAAATACCGCACCTTCTTCAGGTGTTTCAATCTGGGTTTCTCCGTTGTCCGTATGCTTGATGATTGCGATATTGCCTTTGATGACCTGTTCATTCACATCGTTTGCGGTACTGTTCAGCTCTACCGTGTATAACTCTGGTTCTGCACCTACCTTGTGGATTGCAGTATCCAGAAGATACCCCTCGGACGGGCTGATTTCACGGACAGTCCAATCATTATCACAGATATAATACTTGGTCGTAAACTGACCGTTTTCATCAGTCGTGTAGGTGTCAATCAGTTCCTCACCCTTATAAATGCCGTAAACCGCACCCGCAAGAGAAGCGTCGCCCTGCGGAGAACCTGTTTCTGCATCGGTCTTTGTCACAGTCACTTGGAATTTCTTCAATACATTATCGAAGCTGCGTTTTGTGACCTTGTTCCATTCAATCGGAGCTGTCTGGGAAGCAGGAACGACATAGCGGACTGCGGTATCCACTTCCTCAACCACATACGGGGTATCGCCGCTGATAAGGACATTTTCAAACTTTGCCAGACCGTTTTTATCAGTCACGGCATACTCGTCAACAGGCAAGCCGCTTAAAGATGTGCCGTAAAGGTGGAATTTCATTCCCTCCACCAGATTGTCCTCGGAAGTCTTGACGATTTCCAGACTGCCACGCTTCAAAGTATTGCTGAAGGTCACAGTAGAGGTTTTTCCTCCAATAAGGGTCACGGTCTGGGTTTTCTGCGGCTCATAACGGTCAATGGACTGTTCTGTGACGGTATAAGTGCCAGGGAATAATCCCTCCACGGAGACAGAGCCGTCCTTTCCTGTCTTAACTGTCTTATTGAAGTTATCACCTTTGATTGTAAAAGAGATACCCTCCACAACTCCGTCCTCAGAAGTCTTTTTGAGGGCAATCGTGCCTGTCGGCGTTTCGATATTGATATATGCAGACACGGTATCAGCATTCTCCACACCTGTTACCAAATCCTGCAAGTTCGGGTCGCCATAGGCAATGAGCTTTGCACTGCTGCTGACAGTCGGCACATTGTTCCTCTTTGCCGTAATGCGGACAGAACCGCTGATAGCTACGGTGGAGCTGATTGTCAGCTTATTTCCAGACTTCGATACACTCACATTGCTGTCAGAGCTTGAAAAGCTGTAATCGGAAAGGACGCCGTTGCTGTCCGTCAATGTGATGCTGTACTTTCCGTCCTTGTAGGCAAGCTCCTTTGTGATGTCATTCTTACCGCCCGACATAAAGCTCGGAATGGTGTTATGCTCACGCAGCATTGCAACAATCTGGTCATACACTGCCCTTGCTCCGCTGTTGGCATAATTTGAACCGAAGTGCAGGCTGTAAACGGTGGTGCTTGTCTGGTTATATGAGCCTGTGGCTTCACGGCAGCCTGTGACAAACTCCCATACGAGGGTCTGCGTGGCAAGCCATTTTTCATCATCACTTCCCGACAGATTATTTCGGTTGCCCTGATACCCATAGAGCAGGGCAAGTCCAACCGCCTTTTTCTGATTGGCTGAAAGGGCGTTCCAAGTATCAGAGGAAGCCTTTTTCAAGGTGTTTCCTGTTTTCAGCGGTACTCCCGGCTGAATACAAAATGCATTCTCTCCGTCCACAAACATACGGTACTTGTAATTTCCCGTTCCGCCTGCGGTATAGCCGCCGATATTCGCACTGGAATTGTACCTCATCGCATTACCGTTGCTGTCATAGGTGTGGGAAAAGGAAATCGTCCCGATGTCACCCGCAGCAAACGCCGTCGCAGGCATTATGGATAATGCCGTGACCGCAGCCATTACAAAAGCCGCAGCCTTTTTGAATAATTTAGGGATTTTCATAGTTACCTCCTGTAATTTGGATTGAATATTTTGCCTTACTGACCGAAAAAGCTGCCCGTTATGGACAGCTTAAAGTATTTCTTTTCTCGGATAGTTACTGGCAGTAGTTAGGGGGTGAGGTGTGGAGAGGGGGAAGCCAAAATAATGGCTATCCACTCAAAAAGGCAGACCTCGCCCTCGGTGTGTGGCTATCTCTCGTGAGCCTTGTTCCGCTGCAAGTGTCGGTTATAAAACTCCAACGCTTTGACAACAAAATCCGTTTCCTGCCCTCTGGGAACAGTCTTGGGAATGAGCTTGGTTATCCTCTCGTCACGGAAAGCAGATTTTTCCTTCTGGTTGGGCTTTTCTTCCTCCATAATGGACTGGATAACCTCGGAAGTGAGCTTGCCGTCTTGGTTATACTTCTTCATTTTGATAGCCTGTGCC
>OGYL01001699.1_pt1 | contig 16567 bp, 19 predicted proteins | sample 1576541 | NCBI WGS metagenome assembly OGYL01 (sample SAMEA3541551, study PRJEB24748) | human gut metagenome | biome: human gut; feature: human-associated habitat; material: faeces | place: China | collected 2012 | reverse complement strand
GATGAAGATCGACGAGAGCATTTGACCTCGATTGAGTGTGCGTGTCATCCGCACGAGCGGCGACCAGCGCCTCTCGAACTTCCTGCTCTGGCAGTCGGCCTATGCGGAGTTCTACTTCACGGATGTCAACTGGCCCGACTTCACGCCGGCCTGCTTCGTCGACGCGATGGTCGACTTCGCCGGACGCGACCGCCGCTTCGGTGGTCTCACCAACAAATAAGATAGTAGATAGGAGCGTTTTCGTTGCTTACAAGAATCATCACAGGAGTGGTCGGCATCGCGCTGGCTGCCTTTGTCATCCAGACGGGTGGGGCCCTGTTCGCGGGCTTTGCCCTCGTGCTCTCGATACTGGCCTGGTTTGAATACGCGCGTGCCTTTCACCGCAAGGGCAGCAATCTCACCTTCCTGACGGGCATCCTCGGGCTCTTCCTGCTCTGGGGCTGCGCGTGGCTCGGCAATGCCGACGAGTCGATGGCCGTCACGACGGGCATCGTGCTCATCGTGCTCTTGGAGAGCGTCCTCTTGCACGGCCGCGTCTCCTTCGTCGATGCCTGCACCTCGGTCGCCGGCATCCTCTACCTCGGCCTGCCCTTCGCGCACATGGTCATGCTGCGCGGTCTCTATCCTGAGACGACGCTCGCGACCTCGCTCGGTTCTTTCGAGTTCGGCTGTGCGATGATCTGGGTCATGTTCATCGGCACCTGGGCCAGCGACACCTTTGCCTACTTCGTGGGCTCGGCCATCGGCAGCCACAAGCTCTGCCCGACGATCAGCCCGAACAAGACCGTCGAGGGCTTCCTCGGCTCCGTCGTCGGCACGACGGCAGCCGTCGCCGGCCTCGGCGTCTTCTTCTCGCTGCCCGTCGCCGAGATGGCCGGCCTCGGCTTCTGCATCTCGCTTCTCGCAACGCTCGGCGACCTCGTCGAGTCCGTCGCGAAGCGCTACACGGGCATCAAGGACTCCGGCAACATCATCCCGGGCCACGGCGGCGTCTGGGACCGCTTTGACAGCGTGCTCTTCACGGCACCGCTCGTCTACTACTTTGTGCTGATCTCGGGCCTCGGCCTGAAATAAGGGAGGGCAGAACATGAAGAACATTGCCATATTAGGCTCCACGGGCTCCATCGGCACGCAGACGCTCGACGTCGTGCGCGGCCACCGCGAGCTCTTCCATATCTCCGTGCTCGCTGCCAATTCGAGCGATGAACTGCTCGAACAGCAGATCCGCGAGTTCGAGCCGGAGCTCGCCGTGCTCTCCGACGAGGCGGCCTACGCGCGCCTCAAGTCGCGCTACACGGGCAAGACGCAGCTCGCCGGCGGCCGTCAGGCGTTCATCGATGCGGCGGCCTATCCTGCGGTCGACACGGTCGTGACCTCGATGATGGGCTTTGCCGGCCTCGAGCCGACGATGAAGGCGCTCGACGCCAAGAAGAACATCGCGCTCGCCAACAAAGAGACGCTCGTCGTCGCCGGCGAGATTGTCATGCGCCGCGCAAAGGAGCAGGGCGTCTCCATTCTGCCCGTCGACAGTGAGCATTGTGCCTTTTTCCAGTGCTTGCAGGGCGAGAAGCGTGAGACGATCGAGAAGCTGCTCTTGACCTGTTCGGGCGGCCCGTTCCGCGGCAAGAAGCGCGAGGCGCTCATCGGCGCGACGAAGGCGCAGGTCCTCGCGCATCCGACGTGGAATATGGGGCAGAAGATCACGGTCGACTCGGCCTCGCTCGTCAACAAAGGACTCGAGGTCATCGAGGCGAAGTGGCTCTACGGTGTCGACTATGACCAGATCCAGGTCGTCGTCCACCCGCAGAGCATCATCCACTCGATGGTCCAGTTCTGCGACGGCTCTGTCATCGCGCAGCTCGGCTGCCCCGACATGAAGCTGCCACTCCAGTACGCGCTGACGTATCCGACGCGCCAATCGTCCGACTTCGAGCGCCTCGACTTCTGGAAGCTCAAGGACCTGACCTTCGAGAAGCCGGACACCGACACGTTCAAGGGACTGCGCTTCGCCTACGAGGCCGGCAAGATGGGCGGCTCGATGCCCTGCATCTTCAACGCGGCCAACGAGGTCGCCGTCGGCGCCTTCCTCAAGGGCGCCATCCACTTCCTCGACATCTACGACATCATCGAGCAGACGATGATGAAGCGCGCGTGCATCCTCGAGCCGACGCTCGAGGAGCTCTTCGAGGAAGATGCTTGGGCGCGCTCCTATGCCGCTTTGCTCCTTGAGAAGTGAGCGAGAAGTGAGCAATGCGATGATAAGTATCAGATCGATAATAACGATAGGATGGTGAAGCAATGGTATTGACAATAGCAGCCGCCGTATTCGTCTTCGGCCTGCTCGTCCTCGTCCATGAGCTCGGTCACTTCGCCACGGCGAAGATGACGGGCATGCGCGTCGACGAGTTCGCCATCGGCTTTGGCCCGAAGCTCGTGAGCTTCCAGCGCGGCGAGACGGTGTACTCCATCCGCGCAATCCCGCTCGGCGGCTTCAACGACATCGCCGGCATGGACCCCGAGCAGAACGACGCGGGCAGCCGCGGCTACTGTGAGAAACCCGTGAGCTCGCGCATGATCGTGATCCTCGCGGGCTCCATCATGAATTTCATCCTGCCGCTGTTCCTGTTCTTCGGCATCTTCTTCTTTGCCGGCGTCAGCACGCCGAGCCCTGAGCCGGTCCTCGGCACGGTGCTCGCGGGCAAGCCGGCGGCAGAGGCGGGCCTCAAGGACGGCGACCGCGTGCTGGCCATCGATGGCACGCCGATTGCGACGTGGTCCGACTTTGTGGGCGGCGTCAAGGACAGCGCGGGTGAGCCCGTCAATCTGACGGTCGAGCGCGGCGGCGAGACATTCACGGCGACGGTCACGCCGACGTATGACTCGAGCACGCAGCGCGCGATGGTCGGCGTCATGGGCTCGGTCAACACGCGCTACCCGGGCTTCGTCGAGTCGGCACAGCTCGCCGTGCAGAAGACGGGGGCCATCCTCTACATGATGGTCGACGCGCTCTACAAGATCATCCTCGAGCTGTCGGGCGCGGAGCTTGCAGGGCCCATCGGCGTCGCGCAGATGGCGGGGGAGGTCGCCCAGATGGGCTTCGTGCCGCTGCTGAACTTCGCGGCGTTCCTGAGCCTCAACCTCGGCATCGTCAACCTCTTCCCGATACCGGCGCTCGACGGCGGCCACTTCCTGACGCTCTGCGTCGAGGCCGTGCGCGGCAAGCCACTGAGCCCAACGGCTCTGCGCTACACGCAGAACGTCGGCATCATCCTGCTGCTCCTCTTGATGCTGCTCGCGACGAAGAACGACATCGTCCGCGTCATTTTTGGCGGCTGACTCTCTTAAACAATTCATCCGACTCATCCGAAAGGAAGTGTACGATTTGTACGATTTAAAGAAGCGCCGTCCGACGCGCCAGATCCACATCGGCAAGGTCGCCATCGGCGGCGGGGCGCCCATCTCCGTGCAGTCGATGACGAATACGAAGACGACGGACACCGAGGCGACCGTCGCCCAGATCCGCGCCCTGCAGGCAGCGGGCTGCGACATCGTGCGTCTCGCCGTGCCCGACATGGAGGCCGCGAAGAACCTCGGCAATATCCTGCGCCAGGTCACGGTGCCGCTCGTCGCGGACATTCACTTTGACTACAAGCTCGCGCTCGAGGCCATCCATCAGGGCATCCACGCCCTGCGCCTCAACCCGGGCAACATCGGTGGCGAGGAGAAGGTCAAGGCTGTCGTCAAGGCGGCCAAGGAGGCCGGCATCCCAATCCGCATCGGCGTCAACGCCGGCTCTCTCGACAAGAAGATCCTCAAGAAGTACGGCGGCGTCACGCCGGAGGCCCTCGTCGAGTCGGCCATGGAGCACGTGCGCATTCTCGAGGCGCTCGACTTCCACGACATGAAGATCTCCCTCAAGGCGCACGACGTGCCGCTGACGATTGCGGCCTACCGGCTCATGAGCCAGACGGTCGACTACCCGCTGCACCTCGGCATCACCGAGGCCGGCACGGTCAACACGGGCATCATCAAGTCGGCCGTCGGCATCGGCGCATTGCTCGCTGAGGGCATCGGCGACACCTTCCGCATCTCGCTGACGGGCGACCCCGTCGTCGAGGTCCGCGTCGCCAATGAGATCTTGAAGTCGCTCGGCCTCAAGGAGTACGGTCCGACGCTCGTCGCCTGCCCGACCTGCGGCCGCACGAGCATCGACCTGCCGGCCATCGCCGCACAGGTTGAGGAGAAGCTCAAGGTCATCGAGGAGCCCATCGAGGTGGCCGTCATGGGCTGCGTCGTCAACGGCCCGGGCGAGGCGCGCGGCGCCGACGTCGGCATCGCCGGCGGCAACGGCGAAGGACTGATCTTCCGCAAGGGCGAGATCGTCCGCAAAGTGCCCGAAGCCGACCTCGTGAACGAATTATTCCAGGAAATAGACCAGATATTGGAGGAACGCAAACATGCGAGCAAGTAACCTTTATGCACCAACCCTTAGAAATACGCCAGCTGAGGCGGAGATTGCCAGCCATCAGCTCATGTACCGCGCCGGCATGATCCGCAAGACGGCCGGCGGCATGTACACCTTCCTGCCGCTCGCATGGCGCACGATCCGCAAGATCGAGCAGATCATCCGCGAGGAGATGGACGCCGCCGGCGGCCAGGAGATCATGATGCCGATCCTGCAGCCGGCAGAGTTCTGGCAGGAGAGCGGCCGCTGGGGCGCCTACGGCGACGAGATGATGCGCATCAAGGACCGCCATGGCCGCGACTTCTGCCTCGGACCGACGCATGAAGAGATGATCACGGCGCTCGTGCGTGATGAAGTCCGCTCCTATAAGCAGCTGCCGCTGATGCTCTACCAGATCCAGGACAAGTTCCGCGATGAGCGCCGCCCACGCTTCGGCCTCATGCGCAGCCGCGAGTTCATCATGAAGGACCTCTACTCCTTCGATAAGGACGTCGAGGGCATGAACGAGTCCTACAAGAAGATGTACGACGCTTACACGAACATCTTCACGCGCATGGGCCTCGAGTTCCGTCCGGTCGAGGCCGACAACGGCGCCATCGGCGGCGGCCATTCCCATGAGTTCACCGTCCTCGCCGATGCTGGCGAGTCGAACATCGCCGTCTGCACGAAGTGCGACTACGCTGCAAGCGACGAGAAGGCCGAACTCAAGCCAGTCGAAGCTCCGGCTGAGGACGAGCTGCCGCTCGAGAAGGTCAGCACGCCGGGCACGAACACCATCGAAGCCCTCTGCGACTTCCTCAAGGTGCCGGCCGACAAGACCATCAAGGCCGTCGCCTACCAGACGGACAAGGACGAGCTCGTGCTCGCCTTCATCCGCGGTGACCACGACGTCAACGAGGTCAAAGTCATCAACCAGATCGAGGGCGCACTCGACCTGCGCATGGCCGACGAAGAGGCCATCCGCGCCGCCGGCGGCTGCCCGGGCTTCATGGGCCCCATCGGCATCAAGAAGGGCACGCACGTGCTCGTCGATGCGACCGTCATGAACATGCACAACGCCGTCACGGGTGCCAATGAAGTCGACGTCCACTACAAGAACGTCAACCCGCAGCGCGACTTCGACAAGGATGCCATCATCGTCACCGACCTGCGCATGGTCAAAGAGGGCGACCCGTGTCCGCACTGCGGCGCACCGCTCAAGATGACGCGCGGCATCGAGGCCGGCCAGGTTTTCACGCTCGGCACGAAGTACAGCAAGGCCATGGGCGCGACGTTCCTCGATGAGAACGGCAAAGAGCAGCCGCTCGTCATGGGCTGCTACGGCATCGGCGTCGGCCGCACGATGGCTGCCGCCATCGAGCAGAACAACGACGACCAGGGCATTGTCTGGCCGCGTGCCATTGCGCCGTTTGAAGTCGTCGTCGTCGCCGTCAACGCCAAGAAGGAAGAGCAGCTGACGTACGCCGAGGGCATCTACGACGAGTGCCGCAAGGCCGGCCTCGACGTCCTGCTCGACGACCGCAAGGAGCGCGCCGGCGTCAAGTTCAAGGACTGCGACCTCATCGGCTACCCGGTCCGCGTGACGATTGGCCCGAAGGCCGTCGATGAGGACATCATCGAAGTCAAAGTCCGCAAGACCGGCGAAGTCTACAACTTCACGCGCGCCGACTACCTCGAGAAGGTCCAGGAACTGCTCAAAGATCTCTGAGCCTGAAAAAATGCAATAAAAAAGCTGCACCATCTGGTGCAGCTCTTTTTTATTGGCTTGTCTTATGCGCCGACGACCGTGTTGAGGTCCTTGACGAGCTGGTCGACGTCGATGCCGTGTGCCATCGCGCCCTGCTCGATGTTCTCAAAGTGTGCAGCAGCGCAGCCGAGGCAGCCCATGCCAGCGTTGACGAATACGTCAACCGTGTCCGGGTACTTCTGGACGACTTCGAGGATGCTCATGTCTTTCGTGATTGCCATAATGAAAAAACCTCCTATGGGTAACATAAAATCGCTGTGAGTTTCATCACATATACGTGGATGGGGTATATTTCCATCAAGAGGATTATACCACATTTTCGAGAAATGCACTAGATAGCCAAAAACTTTTCCGCTTTTTTCCAGATTGTGTGGTATCATAGAGTCGAGTAACACGGAACACATGCAGGAGGAAGATTTGATGAAGCGTTCATGGCGTTTGCTGGGACTTATAGTGGTGGCAGCGGTGATCTGTCTGGCGGCGGTGACATTGCTGCGGCCGGCGGTGCACGAGGCTGAGATGGCAGGGGGGACCGATGGCACGCAGGCAGCGAGTGAGGTGCAGCAGCCGAAGCCCGACACGGGCGAAGACAGCCCGCAGATCCTCGTGCTCAACTACCACAAGGTCAGCGACGAATTCCTGTCGCTCGCCGTCGCGCCGGCCGACTTCGACTGGCAGATGCGCTACCTCAAGGAGCATGGCTACCACGCCATCACGCCCGACGAGCTCTACGATGCCATCGAGGGCACGGGGACGCTGCCCGATAAGCCCGTGCTGATCACCTTCGACGACGGCTATCAGGACAACTACGACAACGCCTACCCGATCCTCAGGAAGTACGGCCTCAAGGGCACGGTCTTTGTCGTCACGAGCTTCCTCGGCACACGCAAGGGCTATCTGACCTGGGACGAGTGCCGCGAGATGGAGAAGAACGGCATGACCGTCGCCTCGCACACCGTTGACCACAAGTCGATGACCGACCTGACGAACGACCAGTTGCGCGCTGAGCTCGTCGAGTCGAAGAAGAAGGCTGAGGCCGAGCTCGGCCACGAGGTCAAGTACATGGCCTATCCGACGGGCGCCTACAACCTCCACATCGCCCAGCTCGTGCGCGAGGCCGGCTACAAGGCCGCTTTCACCATCAAGTACGGCGGCGTCAGCCGCAAGAGCAACATCTACGCCCTCGAGCGCGTGCCAATCTTCCACACCGAGAAGACGAACCGCGACTTCGTCGAGCGCATCCATTACACCCCACAGTTCGAGAGCTTCGGCTGGACGAAGCACTGAGCTGTACAAATGACTGCACAAGATATACACAATTAAGAAGTATTTTCCGTCAACAGGATGTTTTTCTTTCATAAATCGGCAAATTTAATCCGATGCTAAAGAAAAATATCCTGTTGTTTTATGCAATAAACGTGAGGTAAATCACTGAGCAAGACGCCATGCCTCTGGCGTACGAATAAAGGGGAAAGGATATAGTAAAGATATAAAATCAACCACACCAAATCTATAGATGATTATATTAAAATATGTTATAACTATCTATAGAGGGGAGGTAATTTCCATATGTTTGCTAAAGATGTTCTTCGTGTCTTGCAGGTTTCTAGGCCAACGCTCACGAAATATGTCAAGACAGGGATTATCCGTGTCCACGTTATGCCCAATGGCCACTATGACTACAATGAGGAAGATGTCTACAGGTTCCTCAACAAGGATGTGAAGCGTAAGACTTACATCTATGCCCGCGTCGCTACGCCAAAGCAGAGACCTGACCTCAAGAACCAAATCCAACTGCTCAAGCAGTTCTGCTTTGCAAACGGCTACACCATCAACGGCGTGTTCTCGGACATTGCCAGCGGCATCGGCTTTGAGAAGCGGAAGGGATTATTCGACCTGCTGGACGATGTCCTTGCCGGACGCGTCGAGCGTGTGGTCGTGACCTATAAGGACAGGCTTGCACGCGTCGGCTATGACTTATTCTACTATCTGTTCCAGAAGTACAACTGTGAGATTGTCGTCATGAGCGAAGTCGGGTCCGAAAAACTTGACTCGCAGGAAGTGTTCGAGGATACCGTAAGCCTGTTGCATTGCTACTCCATGAAGTTGTATGAAAGCCGCAGGAGACTGCGGAAGATCAAGGAGGCGATAGAGGATGATGAAACGAGTGGAACACCACCGGCTTAAACCTTCTTCACCGTTCTACGCCATGCTGCGCGAATTCTGTCATCGTTCCAAGAATCTGTACAATCACGGAAATTTCCTGATTCGTCAAACATTCATTGAAGATGGCAAATGGCTGCACTATGGCGAAGTCGACCGTTTGCTGAAGGCTGACGCAGAGTACCCCGACTATCGGGAGATGCCGACGGCGCAGACAGCACAGCAGACACTCCGCATCTTGGACAAAAACTGGACGTCATTCTTCGCGGCCATCAAAGACTGGAAAGCACATCCCGAGAAGTATAGGGGACGGCCAAAACTGCCGAAGTACAAGCCGAAGGACGGTTATTTCCCGCTAGTATTGACGAACCAGAATTGCAAGCTCAAAGAAGGCGTCATCTGTTTTCCAAGAGTCTTTCAGGGGTTAACGGTAAAGGGCATCTTCGCCACTCAACCAGATGTTGTGTTCAAGCAAGCACGCATCATCCCGCATGGTGGTGAGATTGATCTGGAGCTTGTCTATGAGTTACCGGAAGTCGAGAAGAAAGCCGACAATGGAAAGTATGCCGCCATCGATATCGGCGTCGACAATCTCGCGGCACTGGCCTGGAACACAGGCAAGCGACCTGTCCTGTTCAAGGGGACGCCGCTCAAGTCGGTCAACCAGTACTACAACAAGCAGATAGCCAAGTTCAGGAGCATCTGTGAGCTGATGAATGGACGCCATTCATCCAAGCGAATCGCGCGGCTCACAGCGAAGCGGAACCGCAAGGTCGAGGATTATCTGCACAAAGCAAGTCACAAGGTCATTGACTTGTGCGCGGAGCAGGATGTGTCGGTACTGGTCGTCGGCAAGAATAAGGGCTGGAAACAGAAAGCAAATCTTGGCCGCAAAGTCAACCAGAGCTTCGTGCAGCTGCCTTTCGCCCGCTTTATCCAGATGCTCCAGTACAAGGCCGAATCGATTGGCATGAAGGTCATATTGACGGAGGAAAGCTACACGAGTGGCACATCGTTCTTGGATGGCGAGACTCCGACCAAAGACCGCTATGACAAATCGCGCCGTGTTCATCGCGGACTGTTCCAAGCAAACGATGGTCGGAAAATCAATGCCGACGTCAATGGTGCCTACCAGATCATGCGAAAAGTATTCCCGAATGTGAACGCAGACGGGATAGAGGGCGTAGCGTTGCGCCCCGCTGTAGTAGCCCTTTCGATGAGCGTTCGTCGCAGCTCCGGTTGCGCCTGATGTGAGAAAGAGTGAACAGCGAAATTTATTAAAAATACGAATATTATTATTTGGTATTTATAATAAATATAACGTGGGCAAGCGCTTCACGTTCGGCGGCGATGCGCCGAAGAACCAGCGCGTCTACTACTTCAATACGAAAGAAATCATGGGCAACAAGTACGGCACGCCACAGTCCATCCAATTCGAGACGATGGTCGGCCCGTACCTGCTGAACGTCAACATCCGCTGTTTCGGCGAGTACAGCTACCGCATCGCGAACCCCATCCTGTTCTACACGAATGTCTGCAGCAACATCGACACGGTCTACGAGCGCTCGGAGATCGACTCGCAGCTCAGGAGTGAGCTCTTGACGGCGCTGCAGCCCGCCTTCGGGCGCATCGCGGCCAAGGGCATCCGCTACACGCAGCTCATCAACTACACGAAGGACATTCGCAATGAGCTCAGCGAGGAGCTCTCGGAGGACTGGGGCAGGAAGCGCGGCATCGAGATTGTCTCGTTCGGCGTCTCGTCGGTCAAGGCCGAGGAAGAGGATGAGCGCCGCATCAAGGAAATCCAGGACAGCGTGATCATGAGCAATCCGGACATGCGGGCCGTCCGCGCCGCAGTCTGGTTGGACCTGCTCGTGTGGTCACGCGGGCAATGCGGGCAAGTTCTGTGAGGAGTGCGGCGCGAAGAAGTCGGCGGACGAGCCGCTCTACCGCTGCGACAAGTGTGGCTGGGAGCCGAAGGACCCGAAGCATCCGCCGAAGTTCTGCCCCGAGTGCGGCGATCCGTTCGATGAGGGCGACAGACAGTGAAGTGGATCATCTAGATATGCACTAGACATGTGATAGAGAAAAGAAGGTGAGTATCGTGGCCGAGACGTCAGTCAGCTATAAATGCCCGAGATGCGGTGCGCCGCTTTCCTTCCTGCCGGGGCGCGATACGGTCAGCTGCGAGTACTGCGGCACCGAGTTCGAGATCGCGGCCATCGAGGCGATGTTCGCGCGGGAGCAGGAAGCCGCGAGGCGCGCGGCCGAAACAAGAGAAGCCGAATTCGATACGGCCGCAGCGGGCGGCGAGTGGTCGCCGGAGGAGAGCGGCGCCATAGTCATGCAGGCAAGCAAGGCCGACGCTTACCTCGATGAGGAAAGCTTCTCGCTCGTCGACAGCAACGACACCTTCCTCTACACCCAGGTCAAGCGTCGGCCAAAAGCCAAGAAAGAATCGTGATCGTGATGAGAAAAGGCGTAGGACTATGAAGGCTCAGCCCCTTTGACGAGGGGCTTTTTGCTTGTGCATACTTGTATTTTTATGGCCGGACTTGTATACTAGAAGCGTTAGAATACGGGGAATATCCCATGAGAAAGAAGGCAGTTTCATGAAGAGCATGAAGTTACGATTCCTGGCGATGCTCGTCGCAGCCGTCGCGGCCATCTACGTCCCGACGGCCTGCTCGGCGGCCTATGTCACGGCGTATGAGCAGCATGTCGACGAGAAGTACGTCGTCGACACTTCGACGGTCTACCGCCCGGATGCGGAGCACATCAACGTTGGCGTCTACTACACGGACAACATCAAGAACAAGACGTATCCGTACGTCTACAAGTTCTGGTACAACACGGGCCGTGGCGCCTGGTACATCCTCGAGCAGAAGAACGCCGCGGAGTCGGGCGACATCTACGAGGACGACACGCACTACTGGTCCATCGTCGAGGAGAAGAGCATCGCGCAGGACGTCCTCAAGGTCGTCCTGGCCTATGCGGGCTGATACCTCACGGGTCCATCGCGCGCTGATGTAAATACAGCAAGGAGAAGGGCAGCCATCTGCAAAGAGCAGGTGGTTGCTTTTTTGTGTCCGTATCGGGCAGACGATTCATGGCAATGCGATTTTTCACAAGATTTTTTTATTGGCGTTTCGCTTGCATTTTGTATTCAGCGGGTGTACACTAGGGTTCATCAAACGTTACACATGAATGGTTTCTATCACGGATTTATATTTTATAAGAGTACGTTTGAATCTTGGAGGTGTACAAATATGAAAGGGAATTGGAGAAAGAAACGGCTGCTCTTCCTGCTGTTCGTTGTTGTGAGCTGTTCGCTTATCCTGTCGGGCTGCGGACTTGGCAAGATGGCGCGCGAACATCAGGCCGCACAGGGTGGACCTGTCGAGCTCAAGCTCGCCTACCATCTGCCGCAGGACCACTACCTGTCGCAGGGCATGGAGCGCTTTGCGCAGCGCGTCAATGAGCGCTCGAATGGCTCCATCAAGATCACGACGTATCCGGCTGGACAGCTCTACACCGACAAGAGCATGAACGATGCCATCATGTCGGGCGGCCTCGACATGGGCCTGAACTCCACGGCGATGTGGACGACGGTCGTGCCGGCGCTCAACGTGCTCGATGTGCCGTTCCTGCTGAACAGCTACGAGGCCGTCGGCCGTGCGATGGACGGCAGCCTCGGCCGCACGCTGACGAGCGAGATGGAGCGCAAGGGCGTCCACCCGCTGATCTGGGTCGACTACGGCTACGTGCAGTTCTGCAACAACCAGCGCCCGCTCAAGGAGCCGGAGGATTTCAAGGGCCTGCAGCTGCGCGGCTACGGCCAGATTCCGTCTGAGACGATCAAGGCGCTCGGCGCTTCGCCGGTCACGATGAGCTCGAGCGAGGTCTACATGGCCATGCAGCGCGGCACGATTGACGGCCAGACGTCCGGCACGACGGCCATGTACCAGCGCAAGATCTACGAGGTCGCCAAATACCTCACGATGACGAACCACGCTTACTGCGAATTCGTGCTCGCCGTCAACAGCGGCTCTTGGGACCGCCTGACGGATGAGCAGAAGCAGATTGTCGAGGAATGCGCCAAGGAGACGCGCGATGAGCTGCGCGAGCAGACGCGCCAGGAAGACCGCAGCTGCATGGAGAAGCTCCGCGATGCGGGCATGGAAGTCTACGAGATCCCGCCCGAGGACATCCCGAAGTGGCAGGAGGCGACGATGCCGGTCCGCGAGAACTTCATCCGCAAGATGGGCGACCTCGGCCGCCAGCTCGTCGATCAGTGCCTCGCTGCCGACCAGTGAATTGAGACTTGAGAGATTTTTAAAGAAGGGAAGCGGATTCCTATGACATGTAAAGATATCGTCCTGCTCTACGACCGCATCCTCGCCAAGGCCACGCGCGCTGCCGCTGTCCTGGCTGGCTGCCTGCTGCTGCTCACTGCCCTGATCATCTGCTACGAGATTATCGTGCGCGACTTCTTCCACTCGCCGACGGAATGGGTGCTCGAAGTCTCGACGTACGCCATCCTCATCGCGGGCTTCCTCGGCCTCGCCGTCGCCTTTCGCGACAACGCGCATGTGCGCGTCGACATTTTCGCGGGCCGTCTGGCGCCGGAGACGAAGCGCAAGCTCGACATGGGAATCAACGTGATCTCGTTCCTGCTCTTCCTGATCTTCATGACGGAGAGCATGGACCTCGTGACCTCGTCGTACGTCTACCATAAACTGTCGCCGTCTATCCTGCGCTTCCCGCTCTTCATCCCACAGTTTGCGCTCGTGCTCGGCTCCTTCCTGCTGCTCGGCGAGCTCGTGCGTCGCTTCCTCTTTGAGCTGCTGCGCCTGCCATTGACGCCGGCAGAGGAGGCAAAGCCAGAGAAGCCAGAAGGGAAGGTGCGCTAAATGTCTGCTATCTATACGATCATCATCTTGGCGCTGTTTGCGCTCGGCATGCCTGTGGCCTTCGTGCTCATGCTCGGCGGCGTGCTCGGCATGCTCTTCTTCCTCGGCGGGCCTGCGGCCTTCACGCAGATCCCGGTCATCGCCTATAAGACGCTCGACGACTTCGTGCTCGTCGCCGTGCCGCTCTACATCCTCATGAGCGAGATCCTGCTCAAGGGCAAGGTCGGCAACGGCCTCTTCGAGCTCGGCAGCAAGTGGCTCGGTCATCTGCCAGGCGGCATCGGCGTTGCGACAATCTTCGCCTGCGCGATCTTCGCCGCGATATCGGGCTCGAGCGTGGCGACGGCCGTGACGATCGGCGCCATGGCCATCCCGGAGATGCTCAAGCGCGGCTATGAGCGCACGACGGTGCTTGGCGCTGTCGCCGCGGGCGGCACGCTCGGCATCCTGATTCCGCCGAGCATCCCGATGATTCTCTACGGTTCCATCACGGGCGAGTCGGTCGGCAAGCTCTTCCTTTCAGGCATCGTGCCGGGCGTCCTCATGACGTTCTTCTTCATCTGCTACCTCGTCTTCCGCTGCCGCCACATGGAGCGCCAGGCGGCCGCGAGCTGGCAGGAGCGCTGGGCCATCCTCAAGGAGAACATCTGGGGCCTCTTCCTGCCAATCCTCGTCGTCGGCGGCATCTACACGGGCCTGTTTACGCCGACCGAGGCCGCTGCCGTCGGCACGTTCTACAGCCTCATCATCACGTTCTTCGTCTACCGCACGGTGAAACTGCGCGACATGGGCGAGATTCTCACGGCCACGGTCAAGACGACCTCGATGATCTTCGCCATCATGATCGGCGCGATGCTCTTCGGCTTCATCCTGACGGCGCTGCAGGCACCGCAGGCGCTGATGGCACTTGTGACGGACGCGCAGGTCAGCCGCTGGCTCATCTTCATCGGCATCAACATCGTGCTCTTGGCCCTCGGCTGCGTCCTCGAGACGGTCTCCATCATCCTCATCACGCTGCCGATGCTCTACCCAATCGTCAAGTCGCTCGGCTTCGACCTCATCTGGTTCAACGTCGTCATGCTCATCAACATGGAGCTGGCCCTCATAACGCCGCCGGTCGGCATGAACCTCTTCGTCATCAAGGGCATCAGCCCCGATAGCACGATTGGCCAGATCATCCAGGGCTCCGTGCCGTTTGCCATCATCATGGGCCTCGAGATCGTGCTCCTGTGCCTTGCACCGGACCTCGCTACCTGGCTGCCCGCCGTGCTGCAGTGATAAAGACAGGAAAGATCGATTTGCAGGAGTCTGCCGCTTTGTGCGGCAGGCTTTTTGTGTTTACAGCCATCTGGCAGGAAAGCAGGATTTTGTCCGGCAAAGGCGAAATATACAGGAGTAAATCACTCAAGAATGAAAGGGGTTATCGATATGAGCAAGGAATTTTCGGGCAAGAAGGCCTGCATTGCGCCGGAGGGTGTCTTCATCATCGGCACGTACGATGAGAACGGCGTGCCGAATGCCATGAACGCGGCCTGGGGCGCGCAGTCGGACTATGGCGAGATCACACTGTTCCTCGCGCCGCACAAGACGACGGACAATGTCAAGCAGACGAAGGCCTTCACCGTGGCCTTTGCGACGAAGGATACGGTCGAGATTGCCGACTACTTCGGTGTCGAGACGGGCCGCAAGGTCAACAAGATCGAGAAGGCAGGCTGCCACACCCATAAGAGCGCGCATGTCAACGCGCCGATCATCGAGGAGTTCCCGGTGACGCTTGAATGCGAGATGACGAGCTACGACGATGCGACGGGCATCCTCGTCGGCAAGATCGTCGCGGAGCAGGCCGATGAGTCCGTCCTGACCGACGGCAAGGTCGACTACGACAAGCTCCAGCCGATTATCTTCGACATCGCGACGATGACGTACCGCGTCGTCGGCCCGGTCGTCGGCAAGGCGTTCCACGATGGCATGAAGCTCAAGGGCTGATACGATGGAAGAGATCATTAAGATTCGCGTGGTGCGGGCCGACGAGATAGAGGCTATAGCGCGCATCTGCTCATACAATGATGTGTGCGCTTATCATAAGGGGGGGGGCGGAGGAAGTATATGGAATCGATGATTACATCGAGTGCGGCGGGACGTTGACGGATGGCAAGGTCTTCTATAATCCAGAAGGTGACTTCGATTATACGAATGCTGCCATTGCCGAGAACATCCAGCACAGCCTGGAACTATTCCGGGATGGTGGCGCGTTCAGTCCTTTACTTCCCCTCTATGCAAGAGATGAATTGACGACCTGCATCGAGAAGCTGGTTGAATTGGATAATCGGTCCTTCCTCGCAAAGACCATCAATCGGGCCTTCAAGTCACATGATATGGGCAGGCTTTCAAGTAACCTGCAACATGACAAGAACTTTGACGATATCGATGTGACGTCGCTGAAAAATCCAGAAATGATACGTGAAAACCGGGATGCCTTGCTTATCAAGGACCCTTTTCTCCATGTGGTATCGCCGGAGACCGTGCGAGAAATCAAACGATATCTCAAGCGGCTGGATGTCATCTACATTGTACCGGGGACGGAAGAGTAGGAAATTATCTTTATGCAACCGGGGCTTCGTTACAGTCAGGTCCGCAAGCAGATGGATATCCTAGAGAGAAGTTTTCTTTTGAAAGACTTCTCCCCTTCCTTGCGAAAGGAGTTCAGCCGGAGGCTGGATGAGCAGGTCAAGGGAAGCATGATGGAAGATATCTTGTTTGTCCAGCTGGCAAGGGGTAAGGCGTTGCAGGAACGCTACCGCGTGACAAAATATCGGGATTCGGCCGGGAATCACGAGTTTGACTTGGTCCTCGTGGAGAAAGCGAAAGATAAAGCTGTCCTGCTTGAGGTCAAGCAGGACAGGGAATACCTGCCGAGTCATCAGGCATTGCACCTTAGCGATGAAGCGGCTTGCCAAGAGCTTGAAGCAGAGTTGCACGTTCATATTGCCGGTAAGGTCGTGATATATCGCGGTGAGAACATGTCCTGCACGAAGGGCATTTCCTATTGGAACGTGAATACGTTTATGGGGCGAATTGTCAAGCTAAGTGCAACACCTTTGAGAAATAGACTTCATATGATGTTTTGTAGCCAAAGCACTTCCTAAGTGAAAGTTCGGATCATGATATTTCCGTTGGATGTAATTCTAATGGGCGACATTTGCTCCTACGATGTCATCGTCAACGGGTTTGTCAAGTTAAGTGTGTAAGTTTTTTTAGGTATCATAAAAGAAGATGCGT
>OGYL01001693.1_pt1 | contig 16607 bp, 15 predicted proteins | sample 1576541 | NCBI WGS metagenome assembly OGYL01 (sample SAMEA3541551, study PRJEB24748) | human gut metagenome | biome: human gut; feature: human-associated habitat; material: faeces | place: China | collected 2012 | reverse complement strand
TGTTCTTTCACTTCATCATATATAACTTCTGTTATTAACCCAATATATTCATAAGTATTATTTGTTAAAGTATTTAAAAAATCAAACACCTTTGTCATTCTCTCTATAATATAATTTAAACATAATCTCCAATTCCTTTGAAATTCATTATCATAATATATTTCAAATGTTGTGGCTATTGGAGAAATATTTAATTGTGCATGTTCATTTAATGTTTTAATAATAATCCTAGGTATCTCTGCAGGTGCATCATTTGGCACAGGTAAAACTGTAGCTTCATTAAAGAAAACTTTTAAGCTTTCTTCATTATCATAATATGCTTTTTTTATTCCATTAATTCTTTTGTAAGTTACAGTTATAGCTGTTTTTTGTATTACCATTTGAATCCTCCATTCCTATTATAATTACAAATAGGCATATACTTTTCCATTATTATATCACAAAAAGCCTGCAATGTTTCATTTTTTTTATTTTTTTTATTTTTTTTATTATAATATCAATATGGTATTTTTATTTTTCTTTAAAAAAGTGCATTTATTTCTCTATCTTATAAAAAAATAAAGGCTACTGTTAAGTAACCCTTATTTCTAATTATTAGACATCCTTATTTGTCAAATCATAAATACTATCTTTAACCTTTGAATGATCCATCCATATTGGTTTGTATTTTTTTTCATAATATTCTCTCGCTGAAATTGCACAACTATCATCACCTGGATGCTCTTTTACAAATTCTCCTGGAAAAGAGTCATCGACATGCTTATAACAATATCCTACATAATTGCCAGATCCAAAAGCAATATCCTTAAATTTGTCTTCTTTCATAACATGATTGTCAATAAAATCATCGCCTACTGCACCAAGAATATCATGATGTCTCTTAATCTGATAGTATGTTGGATGTAAGAGTCCTTCTTTAAGTAAACCATAATTATCTTCTCTGTCCCCCTTACTCATCTCCATATTTTCATTGCTTACAGTTCCAAGTTCTACATATTTTCTATTAAATACAAATTCAATAACAATGTACTTGCCATCAACCTTAATTTTACTTAAACATACATCCTGCGAGTATTCATCATCACGATAAGCAGAACCACCCATAACCTTGCCATTTGAAGCAATATAGGATGTAGCCATATAACCCTGTTTTATTTCATTCCTTTTTAAGCCACTTTTAACTTTTACTGGACTATCGCAGATTGCACTTAATGGATTTTTCTTTGCAAACTTAACTGTCTGATGTTTGTATTCACTGTCATAATCATAGTCTACTGAAGTCTTCATCAAGCTTTGTTAATTTACCATCCTGATAAGCTAAGTTAAATGGTCTTGCTACTTTGTACTGACCTGACTTAATGTTTTCTGTTGTTGCATCAACTCCGTCTACCTTTAAAGCCTTAACATCTGTTGATAATGAACCAAGTGAAACATAACCGATTGCTTTTTCATTCTGTGCTACTGTACTAAGCATTACTGATGTTGAGTTTGTTACTTCTGCTGTCTGTGTTGTAATGTCGTTATCATTTTCATCAACGATTCCCATCAACTCTACAAAAGCTCCTCTAGTTCCTGAATTTTCTTCTCTGGAGATAACATTGATTTCTCCGGTTACTCCTTTATCTGAACCACTTTTACTTTCATTTGACTTTCCGCATCCTGTAAATGCTAATGTTGTAATTACTGTTGCAGCTACTACTGCTAAAATTTTCTTTCTCATCTTTTTACTCCTTCTTCTCTCTAATAATTACTTACTCTGTGTGGATGTTCTCCCCAACACACCTATATACTATTTCTTTAATGTAAAATCAAAAGTCTTAGAAATGTTAAACCAATGTAAAATCAAAAAAAGTCCACATTGTGATATTTTTCCTTTTGCAGATACCATTATCTGACTCTAAAGAACCATACATCACAATGTGAACTTATTTATATTTAACTACCTTATTTAATTTTAAACTTACCTGCTATCTTATCCTCGTGAGAACTTCCACCAATAATGTCCCTGTCCCACAGATACACATATCCAGAATTTTGTACTTTGTCCCCTTCTATTTCATACTTATAATAAACAAACAATTTCTTTTTATTTTTTATAAATCCAAAGTACTCTGATATTGTACCTTTCTTTACTTTCGGATTAACAAAAAATGAAAATCTTCCATACCCATCCTTTTCCTCACCAAAAGTTTGTTGATTACTAGGCTGTGTATTAATGAAAATCTCTCTCATGTTTGTATTTTCTTTACTCACAGAAAACTTTAAATATCCCTTATGTTTGTTCTTATCTATTACTGATTCCATTAACACAATTTTATAATTTTTCCAATTAATATATGTATTTGTGTAAGTCTGCTTCTCTTCATTAGTTGTGCTTAAGTTAAAATATGTTTCCAAATCCTGTTCCTTGTAAATCACATTATCTTTTACAACACCTATCAAGGTATCATTCACACTAAACTCTGTTATAAGGTTTACTAATACTAAAACAATAATGGCACCACAGACTAGACGTAAAATTCTTTTCATCATCATCTCTGCCTCCCATATTTTTGTACATGCATTATTCTATCATCATTCATTAGCTAATTTAAGTTTAGTTTTGTCAAACTATTTCTAATATAATAAAGAAACAATTCGTATTATTTTTTATTCTCTTAATAATTTAAGTTTTAAGTTCCAACCTACCTGTCAGCTTTTGAATTTGCTCTTTTCCTTGCAAAAAAATAAACTGCCTTCCACATTTGGAAGGCAGTTTATTTTCTAATTTTTCTCCACTGTTATCTCACTTTCGTCGTATGCTCCCTGTTTTACATTTTGGCTTCCGCCCTGTAGCACGACGTTTTTAACTTTTGAAAAAGAGAACGCTCCGGTTTCAATAGTTTTGACACTTGCCGGCACAATGACTTTTTCTGTATTTAAGCCTCTGCTAAAATCTGCTGAAAAAGCATTTTCTCCAATTGCCTTTACTGAACTTGGAATTGTTACTTCTTTTAAATCACCGTTATATGCAAGAAGCACGCCATCTTCATCAATTGCAAATCCGTTTTCATCAAACATACCTGACTTTTCATAATAAGCATTTGTCTGATAATTATAATCCAACTGATTTGCCGCATCATCCTCTTTCTTAAAGTAATAAATTTTATTACCCTGATTATCAATTACATAAAAATAATTCTTTAAATCGTAGTTGCCTTCATTTTCATCCAGCATATCTTCATAGTCTGATTTTTCATTAACATATTTCATTGAATATACTTTGTTGTTAATCTTCATTGCATGATTTCCAACCTCATAGGTTCCTTTGTTTGATTTTTCATGGAACACATCTTCTTCCTGAAAATTTTCATCAGTGAATTTCACAACATACATGTCATCAATATCAACTTTGTACCATGTACCATTTAAAGATATGTTTTTGTAATCACCTTTATCTGAAAAAGCATCTCTGTTTCTGCACTTAACAAACAAAAACATTCCTAATATAATCACTAACATAACTATGTCAATGATTATTATTCTTTGACGTTTTACTTTTTTCTTTCTATTGTCCATATCTTTTCGTCTTCGCTCTTCACTGCCTGCTTCCCCTATTTTTATATTTAATCTGTCACTATTTTCCTTTTTCTTATTAGAATTCCTTAATAATGAAATTCCTTCAAAAGAGAGTTGCTTCTTAGAATCATTATTTTTTTTTCTAGATTTCTTTGGAGTTTTTTCTTTTTCATGAAGAATTGGTTCATTATTTTTTTCTTCATTTTCCAGTTCATTAAGCAATTCTAATATATCTTCTTTTGGTATCCTTGTTGTTTTATCACTCATTTTTATTTTTTCCTTTTGATCTTTAGTTTCTTTGTTATGGACCACTTACCATATACTCTTTCACCAAACTGATATCCATATGCTCTTACACGAATATAATAAGTTTTCTTATTTTTCAACTTACTTATTGTGTATTTAGTATTTTTTGTTCTTTTTGTTTTTGTCGCTTTAAATTTTTTGTCATTTCCATACTGAATTTCATATTTATAAGCGTTTGGTATTTTTTTATAGTTTATTTGTGTTTTATATTTTTTAGACTTTTTGGAAATCTTTTTAGACTTTCCAATTTTGGTAATTTTTGTTTTGTTTATTTTTATTATTTCCTGTGGTTTGCCCTTGTCATCAGCCCAATATAGTTGATAATCTCCCGGAGTGGTTGTGGATACTGTGATTTTTCCACTAGCCATTCCCGGTTCATTATTTAAGAAATCATAATTAATTGAATTAACTTTCGCCTCTGCAGTTACTTTATTATGACTTGGTACTACTATAATTAGCATAGTTCCTGCGATTAAAAAAGCTGTTACTTTTTTTATCATTGCTTTTTTCATAAGTATCTGCCTAATTATTTCTCCGAAAAATTAATTACTGGCAAAGTTTTGCTACTAACTGATTAATAACCTTTCCATCTGCACGTCCTTTAAATGCAGGCATAACAGTTTTCATAATCTGACCTTTATTCTTAGTTGCTAAAACATCTGCGTATTTTTCCTTTAGTTCCGCTTCAACCTCTGCCTCACTCATTAGCTTTGGTGCATACTCGTTAAATACGTCATATCTTGCCTGATACTCTTCCTTTAAATCTGTTCTGTCAGCAGGACATGTATCTATCTGTTCTCTAACTGTTTTTAATTCTTTTAAAATTACTTTATTAACCATTTCTTCAGGAATATCATCTCTACAACCTGCATCAATTGCTGTTTTCTTTACTGCCTGAATAAGTGCTGAAATTGATTCTTTTCTTGCCTTATCTCTTGCCTTCATTGCTGCGATCATATCTTTTTGTAATGTCTTAATATCCATTTTCTAATCCTCCCTGATAATTTTAAAATTTCTACCTTTAAGTGTACTATATTTAGTTAGAAAAGTCCATTTGTGGAACGTTTTTTATGTACAAAAAGTCTCGTAACAAATGTTTTCACATCTGCTACGAGACTTTATATTATCTTTTTCTATTTTGCTTCTTTGAGTTCTTTGTTTTTGCATTTCTGCCTTGGTTTCTTTCAGGATGTTTTCCTGAATTCTTACCCGAACCATTTTTAACAGAGCCATTCTTGCCGAAACTCTTCTTGTTATCTTTTTTGCCTGAATTGTTTTTTCCTTTGTAGTTTTGATAGCGCTCCCTGTCTTTCTTAAACTGTCTAGGTTTTATCAGGCATTCAGGTCCAAAGCCGATTAAGTCTTCACGTCCTGCAATATGCAATGCTTCCTTTACCAATTCATAATTGGCTGGATTTCTATACTGCATTAATGCCCTTTGCATTGCTTTCTCATGAGGATTCTTTGGTGTATATACCGGTTTCATTGTTCTTGGGTCAACTCCTGTATAATACATTACCGTTGACATTGTTGATGGTGTAGGATAAAAATCCTGTACCTGTTGTGGATTGTAACCAATGTCCCTAAGATATTCTGCAAGTTTTACGGCTTCCTTCATGTCTGAACCGGGATGGGAACTCATTAAATATGGAACAACAAACTGTTTTTTTCCTGCTTTTTCGTTTAATTTATAATACTTATCTATAAAGCTTTCATAAACACAATTTTCAGGCTTTCCCATATATGAAAGTACCTTATCAGAAATGTGTTCCGGTGCAACCTTTAACTGTCCACTAATATGATATTGAACCAATTCCTTGAAAAACGTACTGTTCTTATCTTTGTCTGCCATAATGTAGTCAAATCTTATACCTGAACGGACAAACACCTTCTTCACCTTTGGAAGTTCTCTAAGCTTACGCAAAAGTTTTAAGTATTCACTATGATCTGTATCCAAATTCTCGCATGGTTTTGGCCATAGGCACTGCTTGTGTTTACATACACCATGCTTTAACTGCTTTTTACAAGCAGGATGATAGAAGTTGGCTGTTGGACCGCCTACATCATGAATGTAGCCTTTAAAATTAGGCATTTCTATAATTTTCTTTGCTTCTTTTATGATTGATTCAGGACTTCTTGTTTGTATAATTCGTCCCTGATGGAACGTAAGAGCGCAAAAACTACAGGCACCAAAACAGCCTCTACAACTAATTAACGAAAACTGTATCTCCGCAATTGCCGGCACTCCGCCGTCTTTCTCATAAGATGGATGATAAGTTCTTTCGTATGGTAAATCATACACATCATCCATTTCCATTTTTGTTAATGGCATCTGTGGTGGATTCTGAACCACATACATACCGTTAGGATATGGTTCCACTAATGTTTTACCGTTAAAAGAATCTGTGTTTTCACTTTGAACTCTAAAGCTGTCGGCATACTTTAACTTGTCTGCTTTCATGTCTTCATAAGCCGGCAGTACAATTGGATCATATGCCAGCGACAAATCCTTTGTCTTGTAAACTGTTCCCGGAATATAAGTTATGTCTTTTACATCCATGCCACTATTTAATGCATCTGCTATTTCAACAATTGACTTTTCACCCATACCATATGAAATAAGATTTGCCTGTGCATCCAGTAAAATAGACCTTTTAAAACTGTTGCTCCAATAATCATAATGAGCCATTCTTCTAAGGCTGGCTTCAATACCACCTATAATAATAGGTGTCTCCTTATGGGTATGTCTTATAAGATTGCAGTATGCCACAACCGCATGGTCAGGACGTTTTCCTATAACACCGCCCGGAGTGTAGGCATCACTGTCTCTTCTTTTCTTCGATACATAGTAATGGTTTACCATAGAGTCCATGTTTCCACCCATTACCAAAAAGGCTAGTCTTGGTTCTCCCAATATATTAATGCTATCGTCATCTTTCCAGTCAGGCTGTGAAATAATACCAACTGTATATCCATGTGCCTGTAACACACGACTGATTATTGCGTGTCCAAAAGAAGGATGGTCTACATAAGCGTCTCCAATTACAAATACAAAATCCAGTTGCTCTATACCCTGTTCCTTCATATCCTTTTTAGAAATCGGTAAAAATCCCATAATACTCTCCATTCATCTATATGCCATAAACTGACATGATTTTCGTTATTTTTGTCCTCAGTATTTCTCTATAATATCCTATTAACAATTACAAAAAACACTCCTGACCATATGCAGTTTGCAGTTTCAATTCCTTTAAAAACTCAAATTTATTTAAGGCTTTCTTCAGCCTTTCTTAAACTATCATAGCCTTGCAATTTAGCTGTATTCTCTATGGTTAATTTTGCAAGGTTTTCATTTCTGTTATACAAGTCAATTATAAACTCAGCGTACATCTTAAGTAGCGTATCTGAATATGTGAGTAATTCTCCTTTTAAATATGTTTCATAACTTGTGTCATATACAGAGTCTGTCTCACTTGTAATGTTTCTTGCCTGTGATGCAAGTTTTGGATATTCTTTCGCAAAATCTTCCATCCACTGAACCTGTATTTCAGCAATTTGGACTACTATGGCTCTTGTTTTGTCTGACTTTTCAGGAAAGTATTTAGCAAGCTCCTTGTATTCTTCAGGGCTTGTGCTTTCCATCATTCTGCCATATTTCTCGGTAACCTTTTTGCCTGTTTTCCAGCCACAAATCTCTAATACACAAAAGCATGTCATCAGTCCATGTTAAATACTGGCTTTTTCTCATCAAATAAAAATATGGCCAATTATTCTGACATTCTGCTCTTCCACCCACATTTTGAACTTTGTCAAAAGCCTCAAATTCCAGATGAATTATTTCGTCAATTAATTCTCCTCTGTTGTAATTTGCTTTTTCCATTCTTAATGAAACATAATCATTTAGGAAATTTGAATTAACACTTACTATTATTTTCTGAGATTTCAGTTCGTTAATAATAAGTCTTGCTATCTGTTCAATTACAACAGCCTTCTGATCATTTTCATTTACTGAAGTATTGTTGTATTGGTATTCATTCCACATTTCCCTTTGATCCGGAAGTCTTGCCAAATCATTAATCATTATTGCAAGTTCCGGTAAAATAGATAATTTTTCTATTCCTTTAAAAAGCCATTTGTAATATGGTGCATACTTTTTATTAATAATGTAAAGACATTTCATTGCATGCTCCATAAACTGTCCAATACATAAAGTTGCTGTTACATAGTCCTTTCGTCCCATGGATCTACCATAATTTACCTGACCTGTCTGTGCCATTGCAGATATTTCTCTTGCAAGTTTTACAAGTCTTGCTTTTTCAGGCTGCATCATAAAATGATTTCTTATATCTGTAAAAATTCCTAAATCATCTCTAAACACTTCGCCGTTTGTTACTGTGGCAAGCTTATAATCGTCTATGTTAATCCAATCTTCCACCTTTTCAGGGCTTTGTCTAAAGCCTGTATACTTTTCATAGAAATCACCAATTAGCTGTACTCCCACTCTTCCCTGTGCCATAAGAGTGTTAATTCTAGTAATTCCCATATATGTTGTTGGTAACTTATCATATTCTTCCTGTAACTGCTCACCAATTTCACTATAAACAGTTTTTGTAACCCACATACAAAAGCCCGGTCCAAAATCATGGTCAATTGAATATTGGTCATCAAAGCCGAATCTTTCTGAGCCTTCACCAACAAAACCAACTGCTATTTTATCCTCATATTCAGGGAACTTTTCGTGTATCATTTTAGCTCCCACTTCTTCATAAAACTTTTTCGCCAGCTGCAGACCTGAAAGATTTTCTTTCTCTATCTTTTCTTTTTTATCATTAATTTCTTCCTGTTTTATTTCCTCAGGATTTTCCTGCAACTTTTCTGTTTTTTCTGCCTGCTGTTTTTCGTAAGCTTCTTTTGCTTTTTCAAGGTTATCCTTTGTTATTTCATAGGCACTGCCTTGGCCCATATTTATTTCTATTTCAGGCAATGCTTCTTCATACAACTTAATTGCGCCGGCATAATCTTCCTTCTTACATTTGACTGCTGCCATTGCAGATAATGCGGCACTATAATGAAAATTCTTAACTGTGTCTTTCTTAAAAATCTCCAACGCCTTATTTAAACATTCTTCAGCTTCCTGTATTTCTTCTATTTCAAGCAATGAAGCCCCAAGATTAGACAATGTTGTGGCAACTTCGATTTCTGCTCCTGGAATTTTTTCTATAATGGCTAACGCCTTTTTCAAATACTGGGTGGCCTTCTCGTAGTTTCCCATTTCCTGATAAAGCAGTGCTATATTGTTATTTAAACTTGCAAAACGATAATCTCCAGGCTCAATATTTTCTTCATAAATTGCAAAAGTCTCCATGTAATAATTAAGAGACTCTTCAAGCAAACCTGCTGCCCTATGAGCGTTTGCAATATTTTGAAGAGCTGTGGCATAATCCACTGTTCCCTCAATATTCATTTCTTTCATAAGACCAATGCATTGCTGGCACGCCTTTATGGACTTGTCATATTCACTTGTGTCCCTATAAAAGCCCATCATTTCATTTAAAATAGTAAACTGGGCTGACTTGTCTTCTTCTTCTGTAGCCTTGTCCATGCTTATGCGCAAAAAAGGCTCAACATCATTTATATTTTTTTCTTCAAATAGTCGGTCAAGTTCTTCAAGAAATCTATTAATATCCATTTGTTTTCCTCCAACTACATTGTTTTCACTTTTGCAACTATTGCAAAAATAATATACATAATCAAATTAGCAACTACAACGCTTGCACCTGCCGGTATTGAAAATCCGTAGGAACATATAAGTCCAATTGTAAAATTCACTACTGACAAAATTGCCGAACAGATAGTTACTGATTTAAAACTTTTAAAAATTCTCATTGATGTTAATGATGGAAATACAATTAAACTTGATATAAGCATTGCCCCCATCATTTTAATTCCTACTACTATAGTAATAGCTGTGAATATAGAAATCAATGTATTATACATTCCAACTTTTACACCTGTGGCTTTTGAAAAGTTTTCATCAAAGGTTACGGCAAAAATCTTGTGATAGCATGCCACAAACATTATTATTACGATTACTGATAATAAGCCGCTTACTACAACATCATCTTTTGACATTGCTAAAATGCTACCAAACATATAACTGTAAATATCTGTGCTTAATCCTGTTGTAAGTGATGTTACGATTACACCAATTGCAAGTGACGAAGCCGATACCATGGCAATTGCCGCATCACTTCTCATTTTGCCGTTTTCTGCTAATCTTAAGAGCAAAAATGCTGCAACAATTACTACAGGAATAGCAAATTTAAGTGGTGCAATCCCACAGGCAATGGCAATTGATAATGCTCCAAAAGATACATGCGATAAGCCGTCACCAATCATTGAATATCTTTTCAACACCAGACTAACTCCCAAAAGAGCTGCACATAATGAAACTAAAACGCCACCTAAAAATGCTCTCTGAATAAAATCATAAGATAACATTTCACTAATCATTCTGTCCACCTCCTAAAAAAGAATCCGATATTTTTGACTTTTTGTATTCTTTGACAGTTCCAAAAAATTCCTTGCCCTGTTCTAAATGCAAAATATGTGATGCATAACTAAGGGCATTTTTTATGTCATGAGTAACCATTATAATAGTTACGCCTTCATTGTTCAACTTCTTGATTTCATCGTACAAATCAATTGACGCACTTGGATCAAGACCTGTCACCGGCTCATCCAATATTAAAAGATTGTCTGTTGCGCACAATGCTCTTGCCAACAATACTCTTTGCTGCTGACCACCTGACAATTCTCTGTAGCATCTTTTTTTCAAATGAGCGATTCCTAATTTGTCCATGTTAGACAGAGCTTCTGCCTTTTCCTTCTTTGAATAAAAAGGACTTTTATGCCCGCTATTTAAAAAGCCTGATAACACAACTTCCATAACACTTGCCGGGAAATCTTTTTGGGCTACAGTCTGCTGTGGTAAATATCCTATTCCTTTTTTACTCTTGTCCAAATTAATTGTAATCTTTCCTGACAACGGCTTAATTAATCCTAGTAAAGTTTTTACAAGGGTACTCTTTCCTGCACCGTTTTCACCAACAATACATAGGTAGTCCCCTTTCTTTATTTCAAAATTAATGTCCTTTGCCACTGTTTTGTTTTCGTAGCCTAACACTACATCTTTAAACTGTAAAATCATTGTTTCTCTCCATTTTGATATGAATAAAGGTTAATTAATTCAATAGTTTCTTTGCTACCTTTACATTTGCTTAACTCAATGTTTTCCTAAACTGCTTATTTTTACTTAATTCAACGCTTTTTTAAGCACCTTAACATTTTCTTCCATTAAGCTTACATAAGTTACGCCATTCTTAAACTGATTAAAGGTAACATTGTGGCATGAATTAAACTGGTATTTCTTAGTTCCCGTATCATCGCAAATAGTATCTGCCATAGCAGTACTACTTAGTTCCAAATAAAAAATTCCTTTCACATCTGCCGCCTTAACCTTGTCAATTAAAAAAGCTACTGTTTTGGCACTAGGTTCTGTATCTCCACTACAACCGGCAAAAGCTGCATAATATTTAAGACCATATTCTTTGGCAAAATATTTCAGTGGAAATTTATCTGCAAAAATTATTTCCTTATGCTTGGCACCGGCAACAACTTCTCTAAATTCCTTATCTATTTTTTCAATCTTCTTAATGTAAGCTTTCGTATTATTCTGAAATTCAGCTTTATGCTCCGGCACTAGCTTGCATATTTCATCAGAAATCGCCTGAACAAGCAAAGCTGCCTGAACAGGTGAAGTCCAAATATGCTCGTCATATTCCTCGCTATGTTCATCTTCGCTGTGTTCATCTTCATCATGATTAGCTTCGTTATCTTCGCTGTGGTTATGCTCCTCTTCACTATGAGAATGTTCATCATGATCATGCTCATTTACAGCAAAAACTCCTTCACTTTCTTCCTCTGTTAAAAGCTTGTGGTCATCTATATAGTCCATCATTCGCATCGCTGTCTGATTCTTGTTGTCAAGAGATTTAAGCACCTCTTCCACCCAGTTTTCTATTGAGCCACCATTATAAATAAACAAATCCGCCTTATTAATTGCCACAACATCTTTTGGCGTAGGTTCAAAAGAATGATCGTCCTGCCCCGGTGAAACCAAAAGTTCCAAATCTATATCTTTGACATCTCCGATTACGGCTCTTGCAAAGTCATAATACGGAAACAATGTAGTCATTATTGTTAACTTGGTATTCTTTTTGTTTTCTTTAGTATTAGTTGTGGTGTTGCAACCAACCATAGATACCATCAAAACAAAAATCAAAGCCAAGTCCACGATTTTTTTTACTAACTTCATATATGCTCCTTCTTGATTTTCATACAATTTAGTTTTCCCCATTCTTCGTATATGCTCCTTCTTGCTTTTCATACGATTTAGTTTTCCTCATCCTTCATACAGCACTTGTCGCACTTACCATAAAACACTGTCTTTCTTGGATTAATATTAAAATGATGGTCAGCATTCACATGATTATATAACTCTGCCAAATGATGACATGACATCTTCGTAACCTGTCCACACTTCTCACATTCAATATAGAAGCAATCCTGATTTTTGCCCTCTTCTACATACTGATAACAGGCTCCCTGCTGCTTCTCCACATTAATCCTTGCAACAATGCCATCCTTTTCCATTTTGTCCAAGTGTCGGTAAATGGTCGTCAGCCCTACAGCACAACCTTTATCTTTTAAATATTTTTCTATATCTGTAACTGTTACGTATTCTTTTTCCTGTAATTTCAAGCAATCTAAAATAGCAGATTGTTGTTTTGTTTTATATTTTCCTGCCATATTAACACTCCTTTACCAATTTGAAAACTATTTTCATTTTAGCCTCTTTATTTTACTCTTGAGTCTATAAAAAGTCAATGAATTTGAAAAAGATTTTCATTTTGTATTTTGTTTTATATTGTAATATAATATTGTTATATTTTACGAAAGGACAATAATACTAAAAATAGTATTCTAGGACAACAACTATGAAATTTGTAAGGTTAAGTTCAAATTTTCCTGTTACTAAATTGGAAAATAATTTGAAAAAAGCCAATTATTACAAAGATGGCGATGAAGCTTATACCCTATGGGATGTGGGTGATTTTGATAAAAACCAGTTAGGAATCCATTTATCCTACAACAGTGATAAGAAAAAAATTGTTGCATATTATGAAGATGGCGTAGAGCACAAAAACTTTTTTGCACCAATTACAGAAGTTTTTACAGGAAAGATTGTAGAAAAGGATGGCAAAACATCTGTTAAAGGAGTTATTCGTATGTCTCCTGTTTTTAATATTACTATTATTCTTTGCTACATTGCCATCATCGGTTTATTTATCGGTCTTAAAGACCAACGTGCCAATATAGCAGTCATTGCTTGCGTATTTGTCGTTTATTTTATGTATGCCAAAAAAGCTTACAGAGACAACATGACAAAAATAGCAATGTTTTTAGGTTCCGTTACAACCGGTACTCAAAAAATCAAAAAGGCAAACCCTAACAAGAAAAAAGGTAAATGGGCAGGCAAGCATTATTAGAAAAAATTTATCTTTGATTTTTCTCAAATTCAAATAAAGCCCCGATGGTTAGATTAAAAATCCAACTAACGGGGTTTTATATTTCCAAATCTTTGTTTCTCAGCACTTACGCAATTTTTACTAAGCATTAAAGAGCTTAAAGGAGCAGATATTTTTCAATTGCCTGCACACAACCATCATGGTCACAGTCTTCAACTACTACATCTGCTATTTTTTTCACATTGTCATTAGCATTTCCCATTGCCACTGAGAGGCCTGCTCTTTTTAAAACATCTAAATCATTATCAGCATCGCCTACAGCAATTGCTTCATCTATTGATATGCCAAGATGCTCGCACAATTTCTGCAATCCCAAGCCTTTTGTTGTATTCTTAGCTGAAATTTCAAGGGAAGTTGTCTCTGCATTTGCTAACACAACGTCCAACCCTTCTATGGCTTTTCTTGTTTCTTCTCTGTCTTCACTACTTGTATGGTAAAGATTCAGTTTTGCAACCGGTTGTTTATTGTCATTGTAAAAATCAAGCATATTCTCTACTTTCACCGCCACTTCATTGAACATTGGCTTGTATATTCCCATGTGGAAATCTTCCATATGCTCATAATCTTTTTTCTGAACAATGGATTCTTTTGTAATCATTTGAGGCATAATGTCTTTATCCTTAATGTAATTTAAAATTTCGTCCATTATCTCAACTGAAATTTCATTTGCATAAATATCTTTCTTTTCTTTTATGTCATAGACAATTGCTCCACTTGTCATAACCATATATCTCATTCTTGGAATTAATTCTATATACTCTTCCAGTTCAGCTAACGCTCTACCTGTACATAAAATAACTTCTTTTCCCACATCAAAAGCCTTATTGATTGCATCTAAAGTTTCTTTTCGTACTTTCTTTTGTGAGTTAAGAAGCGTGCCGTCCATATCAAAGGCTATCATTTTATATTTACTCATAATTGTTTGCTCCTTTCTGTCCATTCTTGTATAATTATACAATTTTGTCACAGATTTTAGCAACAAATTCTTCCTCTAAAAAGCCCGATATAAGTAGCTCATTTTCACTTATAACAGTGAAAAATCCTTAAGATTAAATACTTCTTATAAATGAAATATTAATCCTAAGGATTTTTAATTTAAGTTCTTTTTTAAATTCTATTTTTATTTTTGTTATAAAGCTTTGTTTTAGATTCTGTTTTGAATCTTATTCCAAAATTAATTTTTTTGAAATTTAATTTATTTAGCATTTCGATTATTTTACATGCTCGTAAATATCGTCTGTTAATTTCTTAATAATTCTTTCAACTTCTGCAACTGCATCGTCCATTGGTGTCTTCTGCTTGTCAATCTGCTTATCTCTTGTTGAGATTTCAACAGCATTTTCTTTTAAGTTACGTGGGCTGACAACAACTCTTACAGGTACGCCAAGTAAATCTGCATCAGCGAACATTGCACCAGGTCTTGCTTTTCTATCATCATAGATTACTTCAATTCCCTTGTTCTGTAATGTTTCATATAACTTATCAGCATATTCTTTACATTCAGCATCATCTGAACGTAAGCAGCAAAGGTGAACCTGCCATGGGGCAATTGTAATTGGCCAAATTGGACCGTAATCATCATGTCTTACTTCACAAATTGAAGCTGCCATACGACCTACACCAATTCCATAACATCCCATAATAGGATATTTTTCTTCACCATTTTCATCTGTATATTTGAAATTCATTGCCTTTGAATACTTTGTTCCCAGCTGGAAAATATTGCCAACTTCAATACCTCTTGAAATTGTGATTGTGTGCTTGCCACATTCAGGACAAGTTCCACCTTCTGTAATTTTTGCAAGGTCTAAATATTCAACTTCGCCATAATCTCTTTCAATGTTAAATCCAACATAATGCTTATCAACTTTGTTTGCACCAGTTGCAAAATTATCAACACCCTTTAATGAATTGTCAAATAAAACTGTAATCTTATCTGATAAACCAACAGGTCCGATAAATCCTGCATTTAATTCACAATCTGCTGTGATTTCAGCAGGGTGAATGTCACATCCTAATGCATTAACCAATTTTGTTTCATTTATGTCTAAGTCACCTCTGATAAATGCAACTATGTAGCTGTCATCTTCATTTTTCTGGTAAACTACAGCCTTGCAGGTATTTTCAGCAGGAATATTTAAGAATTCACATAAATCTTCAATAGTTCCCACACCCGGTGTTTCAACTTCTCTCATTTCTTCTTTTGGAAGCTTGTTTTCGTTATGAACGATACTTGGTGCTGCTTCAACATTGGCACTGTATCCACATTCAGGACAAATAGCAATTGAATCTTCACCAGCTGGTGTTAATAACATATATTCATGTGAAAGGCTACCACCCATCATACCTGAATCTGAAGCTACAACAGCTACTTCAGGAATACCACATCTTGCGAAAATTCTGTTATATGCATCATAGCACTTCTGATAATACTGTTCCAAATCTTCCTGTGATGTATGGAATGAATAAGCATCCTTCATTGTAAATTCACGTACACGAATAAGTCCTGCACGAGGTCTTGCTTCATCTCTAAACTTTGTCTGAATCTGGTAAATCATAAATGGATATTTTGCATAACTGTTGGCATATTCTCTTACTAACTGAACTGATGCCTCTTCATGAGTCATACCAAGAACCATCTTGCTTCCTGTTCTGTCTGTGAATCTTAACAATTCTGAGCCAACGCTTTCATATCTTCCTGACTCTTCCCAAAGTGAACCTGGAAGTGCAACAGGGAACAAAACTTCCTGTCCGTCAATTTTGTCCATTTCATCTCTGATAATGTTTTCTATTTTCTGTGAAATTCTTTTCATCGGCGGGAATTGAGAATAAATACCATTTGCTACGTTTTTAATATATCCACCTCTTACCATTAATGCATGACTGTCAATTAAGCAGCCCGCAGGTCTTTCTTTAAATCTGTCTCCCACTAATTTTGATAATTTCATCTTTTTTCTCCTAACAATAAAATTTGGTTAGCAGACATAAGCCCACTAACCAAGTAATTTTAATATATATTACCTAAAAAATCAACATTATTTAAATTAGGCCGATCACCAAAGTCACCGCCATACGCCACCATCCGGCGGCCAT
>OGYL01001692.1_pt1 | contig 16607 bp, 13 predicted proteins | sample 1576541 | NCBI WGS metagenome assembly OGYL01 (sample SAMEA3541551, study PRJEB24748) | human gut metagenome | biome: human gut; feature: human-associated habitat; material: faeces | place: China | collected 2012 | reverse complement strand
AATATTGTATGCGACCGCTCCCACATGGCCTTTTTCCAATCCGCGAAAAAAGCAATGAAGTATGTCTGGCAGAATGGGCGTTTCGCACGTCTTTAATGTTTGTTGGGGCATCACATCTTCCTGGTTGTTTGATTTACAGATTGATGTAAACTGTTTGTAATAGCTGTATGTTATAAAACATATTATCGGGTAAGGTTAATGATTATGGTATGAAAATACATAAAAAATCGTTAACTAGGCTCTGTTTTTTGCCGGAAAAATGCTATATTTGAAACGATTTTTTGGAATCTTAGTGTCTGAAAAAGACTTTTTTAATTAGAATTGTTTAGAACCGGCAGTTATACCAACGCAAGAAGCATGCAAACCTTCCGGATTGAGGACGCGCTGCACGGCTTTTTCTCATTGCCTGCAACCTTTGAGCAGGTGAAAAAGTGCCACAGGCTGATTGACCTGTTTTTAAATGAAACTTGCGACGATACAAAACCGGATACCCTTGAAAGGGATGACACATAAATGGATACGAATTGGAGTAAACTGGACAACGCGGCAAAAATCTTCCCGTCGTCCATTGCAAAATTTAACACCCAGGTGTTCCGCATCTCCTGCGAATTGAACGAGGAGGTTGACGAAACCGTTTTGCAGCAGGCATTAGACGACACGATTAAGGTATTCACCGTATTCCGCTCAGTGTTAAAGCGGGGCTGGTTCTGGTATTATTTTGAGGACACCGACCTTTCCCCCAAAGTGCGGAAGGAGTTTAAGCTCCCCTGTGCCAAAATTTATGAGAGCGGCTACAAAGGGCTTTTGTTTGAGGTGACCTATTTTAGCCGCCGCATTAATTTAGAGGTGTTTCACGCCTTAACCGACGGCACCGGCGCCATGCATTTTTTGCGGATGCTGGTGATAAAATATGTTTCAAAAAAATATGCAGTGGCTGAGCCTGAGTTTGACTACGATGCGTCCCGCGCGCAGATGGGCGACGACAGCTTTTCAAAATATTACACCAAGGAAAAAGCAAATAAACGAAAGCAAAAACAAAAAAAGGGGTGTGCCATTAAATCGCCCCAGTATTTTGAAGACCGCATGCGGATTGTGAGCGGCTGCATGCCCGTAAATCAGGTGTTAGACGCGGCCCACCAAAACCATGCCACCGTAACTGCCTTTTTATCTGCCTGTTTTATGACGGCCATTGCTGAGGAGCTGCCCATGCGTGCAAAACGGAGGCCAGTGTCGTTAGCCGTGCCGGTGAATTTGCGCAGATTTTTCCCCTCGGTTTCAGCCCGGAACTTTTTCAACCTGGTTTCCGTGCAATATAACTTTTATAAAAAAAATCCCGGCTTAGAGGAGGTCTGCCGCGCGGTAGACGCGGATTTAAAACGCCAGCTCACCAAAGAAAATCTGTTAAACCAGCTAAACCAGTTTTCCCGCATTGAGCACAACATTTTTATAAAGCCCATCCCGCTGATGATAAAAGACAAGGGACTGAAGCTCGCCTACCGGGTTTCGGGCAAAGACACTACGGCCACCATTTCAAACGTAGGCGTTGTTTCCATGCCCGATGAAATTGCGCCCTTTATCCATCAGTTCGACGTGTATAACAGCACAGACAAAATTCAGGCCTGCGTCTGTTCGTTTGAAAACAGGCTTACCGTTGGCTTCGCCTCTGCCTTTGTGAGCACGGACATTGAGCGCCGTTTTTTCAGAAAGCTGACGTCTTTGGGAATTGACGTCACAATTGTGAGCAACTTTGAAGACGATTAGAAAGGACTTGCCATAAATGAAATTTTGCAGCAAATGTAACGTGCAGATCCGGGGCACGCAGAACGTTTGCCCCCTGTGCCAGGCGCAGGTGACAGGCGAAAGCGAAAAAATGTTCCCCGAAATCGGAACAGCAAAACAAAGCCGGTTTAAAATCCTTAAAAAACTGATTTTATTCGCCACCATCGCCGTTTGCGTGCTGTCTGCCGCCGTGAATTTGATGATTCCCCAAAGCGGCATGTGGGCACATTTTGTGGCGTTTGGCGCCGTGTGCTTTTTCATCATCACAACCATTGCATTCCGGCGGCTTACCAACATCTCAAAGCACATCACATATCTTACGCTGGTGTTCTGCATTTTCAGCATCTTGTGGGACTATGTCACAGGCTGGCACAATTGGTCGTTCGATTATGCGGTGCCCATTTTGTGCTCCGCTGCGCTGATTTCGGTTTCTGTCACCAACTTTGTGCTGAAGGTGCCGCCGAAGGAATATATCCTGAGTTTGTTCACCGACGTTCTTCTTGGTCTTGCGCCCATTGCGCTCTACCTCACGGGGAACATCAGGGTGATCTACCCTACGTTCATCTGCATTGCGCTGAGCGCAGTTTTACTGGCGGGGCTTTTGCTGTTTGAGGGCAGAAGCTTTTACGCCGAGCTGAAGAAAAAATCTCACCTGTAAAAGAAAGGGGGCAACCGGCATGTATCGCGTGATTATAGCGGAAGACGAGCCCAACGTGCGGGAAGGCATTGCCAAAACCGTGGACTTTGCCGCCGCGGGTTTTTCCCTTTGTGGCATGTGCGAAAATGGCCGCGAAGCTCTTGCGCTTATGGAAAAACACCGCCCCGAACTGGTGATAACCGACATTCGCATGCCCGTAATGGACGGTATTGCGCTGGCAGAGGAAGCAAAAGAACGGTTTCCCAAAACAAAAATTGTGTTTTTAACGGGCCACAGCGAGTTTGAATATGCAAAAGCCGCAGTGGCTCTTAAAGTAAACGACTATGTGCTAAAACCCGTTTCGGCAAAAATTCTGCGGGAACTATTGGCACGCATTAAACAGGAGTTAGACCGCGAAACCGAGGAGCTGCAAAAGCTGACGCAGATGGAAAACAAGCTTACCCGCTCGGAACAGATTATGCGGGAAGACGCGCTGAGGGCCGCGGTTTCTGGCCAATTGCCGCCGGAGACCTTAACCGCCGAGGCTGGCATATCTCCGCAAAGAAACGGCTATCGCGTGCTTATTTTCTGTGTGGACAAGCTGGCAGAAGCAGCGGCAAAACAAAGCGTTACCCCAAAGGATATTAACGCTTCGCTGGCGCAGTTGGCCGGAGAAATTTCGGGAGCAGACGGCACAGCCTTTGCGTTTGAAAACACAGTGCTCATTTTAAATGATGGCACAAAAGCAGAACGCATGGCAAATAAAATTCAAAGAGAGGCCAGCCTATCCTTAGGCGTAAGCTTGTCTGTTTACGTCAGCGACCAGGAAAAAGATTTGGCTGCCCTTCCCGCGCTGTTTCAAAAAACAGCGGAAATTGCTGCCTTAAATGCCATGATTGAAGACAGCAGCGTGATTTTCACAGAGGGGCTGGGCAAGGGCGAGTCTATGCCGGAGTTCCATGCAAAGCGCTACAACGCCGAGTTTGTGAAAGCCATTCGCCAAGGTCAGGAGAATGAAGCAAAAGAAGTGGTTTGCGCTATGCTGGACCACATGCGCCGAAAATACCTGTCTTATGCCCGCATTAACGTATATATTCACGACATGGCAGCAGACGCGGCAGAAGCCGTGGAGGAACTGACAGAAACCTGCGCGGACAACCTGCGCACCTTTTCTATTCCCGAAATTTCAGACAGCGTTGGCCCGGATGAGTTAAAAGCTTCCCTCCTCGCCTTCACCGAGCTGTGCATTTCGTGCATTAACAGTGCAAAGGGCGGTTTTTCCAGGCTGTTAATGGAGCGGGCGGAGGAATATATACGGGCAAACTTTGCATCTCAGGACTTGTCCCTCAGTGACGTTTGCGACTTTCTCTCTGTGAGCCAAAGCTATTTCAGCGCGCTGTTTAAGGCAAAGTATCACAAAACGTTTTTGGAATATTTAACAGATCTGCGGATTGAAAAGGCAAAAAGCCTGCTTTCCACCACCGATTTTAAGCTGTATGAAATTGCCGAAAGGAGCGGCTATGCCGATTCCCACTATTTCAGTGTAATTTTCAAAAAACATACGGGCATGACGCCGAAGGACTACAGAAATGAAAAACATGAAATACACGAAAAGCATTCGCTTTAAAATTCTGCTTTCCTTTATTATTTTAATTTTCACCATCACTGCGACGGTGTTCTCGCTGTCGTATTATTTCACCCTGCGCATTATGGAAAACAACACCATAGCCTATACTCAAAAGCTGGTGGGAATGCTGTCCGACCAGGTGGATACCTACATCAGCTACATGGACAACATTTCCGACACCATAGCGGCCGATTCCGACGTAAAACGCTTTTTGTCCGGTTCGGATAACGGCCAAGAGGTGCGGGAGCGCATGAACGCGGTTTTAAGCGTACGCAGCGACATCAGCAGCATCATTTTGTTTTCAGACGACGGCAGGGTTGTGTTAGACAAGGAAAACCAAACCCTAAACCCCTACGCAAACTATCGGGAAACCCAGTGGTACCAGCAGGCGAAGGCCGCAGACAGTGCCATTGCAGTCGCCCATATCACCTTCATCAGAGGTCGTTTCTTCGGCTGTATCACCTCGTCTTATGTGCAGAATATTATCAAAGACGATTACCGTTGGGTTATCTCCATGGCGAAAACCGTGAGAAACAAAGACGGCGCGCCTGCCGGCGTTTTGCTGATTGACCTAAACTATAACGTAATCCGCGACCTGTGCGTAAACATTACGCTGGGCGAAAACGGATATGTGTTCATATTAAACGGCAGCAGCATGGTTTACCACCCCCACCAGCAATTAATTTATGCCAACATCAAGCAAGAGGCCACCGACGTTGTGAGCCGCGATCCGCGCACGGCGTTTACCACAAGGAACGACGCCACAGGCCGCTACTACACCGTGGAAACCTCGCAAAAAAGCGGATGGAAAGTGGCAGGAACCTACGATTTAAAAGAAATCCTCACCTATCGGCGCATGGTAAACAACACCTATATTGTGCTGTTTTTGGTGTTTTTGGCAATTGGCTTTTTCATTTCCCAAAAGCTTTCCTCCATGCTGACAAAGCCCATGAACCAGCTCATTGCCGGAATGCGCCGGGCAGAGCAGGGCGCGTTTGACACAAAGGTGAACATCACCACGGAAGACGAAATCGGCCGGTTAGCCAGCGTGTTTAACACCATGCTCTCCCACATTGACGAACTGGTGGAAAAAAACAAGGAGGAACTGGAAAACAAGCGCAAAAGCGAGTTAAAGGCTCTGCAGGCACAAATTAATCCCCATTTTCTTTACAACACGTTAGACTCCATTGTGTGGATGGCAGAGATGGAAAAATCGCAGGACGTGGTGGAAATGACCCTGGCCCTTTCCAATCTGTTCCGCTCCAGCATATCAGACCAAAACGAGCTTGTGCCGCTGGAAACGGAACTGAAAAACATTGAATCTTATTTAACCATTCAAAAATACCGCTACGCGGATAAGTTAAACTTTAAAATCGACATTCCCGGGGAGCTGTATGGCTGTTTGGTAATTAAGCTTATGCTCCAGCCGTTAGTGGAAAACGCTATTTATCACGGCATTAAAGAGAAAAACGGGCCGGGCATGGTGGTAATTTCAGGCTTCGACGCCGGGGCAGATTTTATTCTAAACGTAGAAGACGACGGCACGGGCATGACAAAGGAGCAAATCCGCAGTTTGCTTGACGCAAACAGCGAACCTGCGGCTGGCGGCAGGCATTCGTCCGGCATTGGCGTTAAAAACGTAGACAAACGCATTAAGCTCTATTTTGGCGAGGAGTATGGCCTCACCTACTCCTCCGAACCGGGGCGCGGCACCCGGGTCATGATTTTGCTTCCCAAAACAGGTACAAAGGAGGGGGACGCATGAAACCAATTTACAACCGAATTATAACCGGCCTCACCGTGGCGGCGCTGCTGACGGCGGTAGCGCTGGTAATGTTCTACCCCGCAGAAAAAAAGGACTATACCATTGCGGTAATCGGCAAATCGTCGGATACGGGCATTGAGTTCTGGACGGCGGTGAACAAGGGCATTGAGCTTGCGGCAGAGGAACAGGGCGTGCATGTTACCATTGACGCACCCCTTTATGAAAGTGACGTTGCAGGGCAAATTGCCCTGACAGACGAGGTAATTGCAAGAAAGCCCGACGGGGTAATTTTCATTCCCACCGACGAAGACGCTCTGATAGAAAGCGCAAAAAAAATGAAAGCCGCCAGAATTCCCTACGTTTGTTTAGACAGCGACGTGAATTTAGACGACGGGCACGTTTTAATTGCCACCGACAATTTTGCCGCAGGGCAAAAGGCAGGCAAAACTCTGCACGCGCTCACCGGCGGCCAGGGCAAAATTATTGTTGCGGCCCACTCGGAAATTTCGTCAACAGGCCGTCAGCGCATAAGCGGCTTTTTTGACGGATATGGCACAGGAGCAAGCGCCCTGCCCGTGGTTTACAGCGACTCCGTGCCGGAAAACGCCTACAACGGTGTGTATCAGCTATTGACGGAGCACCCGGACGTGACGGGCATTGTGGGATTGAACGAGCCGTCTACCGTGGGCGCGGTGAACGCCGCAAGGGACTTAGGGCTGCTTAAAAACATTCATGTGGTGGGGTTCGACTCGTCTTTCACAGAGATTAAATATTTAGAAAGCGGCGCGGTTTCCGCTGTGGTGAGCCAGGAGCCGTTTAACATGGGATATTTGTCGCTCATAGCCATATGCGACATTTTAGACGATAAAAAGGTGAAAGGAAACATTCTAACCAATACCCGGGTAATCACCCGGGAAAACATGTATGATGAAGAAAACCAAAAGTTTTTGTTCATGTTTATGGAGTAAAAGCAATAAAAAATCTCCTATGGTAAAATAAAAGAAATTACCATAGGAGATTTTACTATTTTAAATAGTCTGCAATTCTTAAATCTGTTTCTTTTAAAAACCCGCACAGTGTTTTCGCAAAAAAAGTTGCCCCGTCAATATTAATATGCGTGCGGTCGGGTGTGTTTTTAATATACTCCCACTTTGCATCAGACACTGTTTTGCCGTATTCCTTTTCCAGCCGTAAAAATGCGGCCTCGGACAAGTAATACTGCTCAAACGCTTTCGTGCATTGGGCCTCTGTCACAGTTCCTGTGCTGTCTGTCAGCCACTGTTCTACCAGCGCGGTGTTCATGTCGATCACCGTAACGCCAATGGATGCGCCAACCTCTTTCATTGCTTCTCCGCGTTCTTTTAACGCCGGCACCGAAGAAGTTTTGCATTCGGGCAGCGGCGTTACCAAAACAGGCGTTGCGTTCTTTTTGAAAATCTCATTGCAATACATGGTTAAATTCTCTTTATATTGTTCAATGGTTGTGCCTTTTCCTGTTTCGCTGATATTATAAAAATCGTTCAGTCCGAAATTAATCAGCACAAAGTCGCCTTCTTCAATTTGGGCAATCGCCTTTTCCCAATATCCCAAGGTTTGATATGTTTTTGTGCTGGTACCGCCAACCGCCCTGTTGCTGACATTGGCGCCGCTTTCAAACTGCTCCTGCATATAATAGCCCCAGCCCTGCTGCGGGAACTCGCTTTCCGCATATTGAACACAAACAGAATCGCCTAAAAGGAAAATGCTGATTGGAGCGTTCTCAATATTTGTGATAAGCTTGCTGCTAGTGAGTGGAACAATATTTTGCATATCTTCCCAAATAAACATCTTTGCCGTTTCCGGAGCCTCGTTGGATTTGACATCAACCATTACAGTAGATTCGTCCGAAACGGGCTTTTGCGCCACTCCCACCAGCTGTTTGCCGCGATATAAAGCAGCAATGGCGGTTCCGGATACAGCCTTATCGAAGTTAGCAATGACCTCCACCGTACCGTTGCCAACCACGGCTTTGTCTGTCATATTTTTCTCAAAAGAAATATAGTCCGCCGCAAATTTTACCACATTGTTGCCGGTGGTTTTCACATCCAGTGTCACAACGTGGGAGCCCTTGTCAAAATAAAGTTCAGTGGAATAGACATACATCGGCAAAATGTCATTAAAATATGTTTTATCCATTGAAATGTCTTCGCCGCTGCCAGGTGCGTTGTCTCCAATCGCCGCGCCGTCAATCAGCATTTGCACGTCGCTGACTCCAATGTTGTTCGGATGCTGGGCCATAGAATATTCCACGCGGTAAAAACCGTTTTCCTGCAGGTTAACAGGAAATTCCACCTGATAGGTTTCATCTTTCCCCCAGGATGTTGCGAGCAGTCTCCCGTTGCTGGCATTTTCATTTTCGGTAACATACTTTTCGTCAAAGTCCTCAAACTCAAACCGCGCGCCTGAAGCCGGAACATTAAAGCCGGCGCTGGGCATAACCGCTATATAATCTGCAGCAAACTTGACTACACTGTCACCCGTGGTCCCCACCTCTGCTTTTAAAACATGCATTCCGGCTTCTAAAAAAACCGTTTTACCCTGATAGCGATGCATGGGCCATGTTTCATTTACATATGTATTGCTGTTTGAAATGTCCTCCCCCGGCGAAGTGTGTTTATTGCTTCCAATTTCTGTGTCGTCAATTTTTAAAATGACGTCGCTGGTTCCCACTTTGTCCGGGTGCTTTGCAACAGCAAATTCCGAATTGTAATATCCACTGCTCAATACGTTAACAGGGATTGAAATGGTATATGTCGGCACGCCGGTTCCCCATGAGGTATAAACCAGCTTGCCTCCGCTGGCGTTTTCATTTTCTGTCACAAATTTATCTGCATAGTCCTCAAACTCAAGTATAACCTTTTCGCCACCGACTACTTGCGCTTGATTTGGAATGAACTTAACATAATCCATTGCAAATTTTATGCGGCTGTCTTTCGTAACACCCACAGTTACCTGCAGCGTATGTTCACCCGGCGTGAGATAAACCGGAGCGCCGCTGTAACGATACACGATAAAGTTTGAATCGTCCATATATCCGTCTGCAATCGGTGTCCCTTTTGCATTGTTGTCGCCAATCCCGATGCCGTCTACTGCAAACTGCACAAGGCTTAAATATTCGTTGCCGTTTCTGCTGTTTGCAGAATATTCTGTGCTGTAATAGCCTTCTCTTTCCACATTGATTATAATTTCCAATTTAATTTCTTCAATGGTGCCGCTGCCCCAAGTGGTATAAAGCAGCTTGCCTTCGCTGGCGTTATCGTTTTCTTTTCCATACTGGTCATAATAATCTTCCAGTTCAATTACAGTTTCGCCATCCGGCGCCACATTTTCCGCTCCTTGCGCCCCTGCAAACGGAATAAACAGGCTCAAAAGGAGCAATGTTGTTAATAGTACACATAAAAGCTTTTTCATTTTTATCTCCTCTCCTTATTTTGATGCCTTTATTATAGCACATGCGCCACGTGCTTTCAAGTCATAGTTTATTGTTCCGTCCGGTTGTTTAAGTCAATTTTACGACACGCCTCTGAGGAGAAATTAAACCGCTGCCACCGTTTGGGAAGATGAGCATAGCGCTTGTTCTGCCGCTCAAAATAAACTTCTGCCTGCTCCTTCGCATCGGTATGAATTAGACGCGCAATCTGCGGCGCTGCGTCAGATGACAGCGTTAAGGCATATTCCACGCCTTTGCGCCTTCCTTCTAAATACATATCCACCTGGCTCTTTGCCACAAAATAATCCATTGGAACAAGGTTTAACACAAGATAATAGGCAAGTCCTATCCCTAAATAAACCGCAATGATATTAAATTTGGGTTTTATAATATAATAAAAGGTTGCAAGAAGCCCCGCACCCTCGAAAATTAAAAATCCAAACACCAAAAACCGCAGCCGTGTTAAGCCGTCATCCTCGTTATAAAGCCACATGCGGTAGAACGATGAGGCTAATAAAACCAGAGTCATTGCGCACAGGTAAACGCACAGCGCCCTTATCGTTTTCGCAGCCGGCCCTGTTTTATGCTTTGTGAAATGAACAGTCAATAAAATGATAAAAATATTAATTCCCGTTAAAAACAGCAGTTCAAAAAAACCTTTTCGCGCATATTCTGTGTAGGTTAGTCCATAGGGCAGCGTCTGCTCTGCAAACAGATACCGAAACTGGACAACTGCAAAGATCGTATATACCGCCGCTATTGCAAACAGCAAAATATTTAATATGAGCGTATCTCCTTGTTTCGCCGGTTTTGCAGATAAAGCCGCCATATTGCGTTCAGAATAGGAATGACACACCATTCCAAACAGGTAAAACCCGGCCAATAACCCCAGCGCGATTTTCCACACAGCGTAAAAGCTTATGGAATGGAACGCCTTTTGAGTAAAGTTAGAAATTCCAGTTCCAAAAACCATATCAGCAGAAGATAACAATACAAGCAATAAAATTAACACAGGAACCGTAATGCAAAGTGCAGCAAGCACCCTTTTAATCACAGGCGCTTTTTGTTTGTTTGCCTCCATAATCCAGCGAAAAGGCTTTGAAAAATGCCGGAAAGGCGCTATTGTTGCGCCAAACAAATTGGGGAAAAAACGGCCATTAAAGTCTGAAAACATAAACCCATAAAGAAAGATGCTGACAAGGAGATTCCACCCGCGCCAAATATTATTTCCACTCAAAACCGCGTTTAAAGATAAAATAAAAATTGGAATATACCGCCACAGCCGTTTTTTATCCGGCACAACAAACCACAGGCAAATCAATTGCAGCACGGCAAACACCGGCACGCTGATTCCTGCATATTCCGGGAGTATGAAATATGTAAATACGGCGGCGGACAAAATGCCGTAAACCAGTAGTTTTATTTTTGTTCGGTTTTCCAATGTAATATCCTCCTTTTTCACCAAAGGTTTCGTAATTGTTCTGACCATAACTATAATAAAAGCCGCAAAAGCCGCTGCCATCGACCCGCAGAAGCCTTCAAAGTATATGATTAACCAATCTGCATGGTCATCAATTCTTAGCTTGGCTACGGACAAAAATATTTCAATTCCAATTAAAAGTGCCAATCCGGTAAACCCCGTTACAAAAAAACCTTTTACATCGTTTCTTACTAAAAACAAAAACACCACTGCCCCGAAGGCAATCGGTATCATCAAATCCGGTTTCGTATTTGATTGTGCAGAAAAACCGATCACTTTTTGCAGCACTACAAGAACAGCTCCCAAAATTAAACCATTTCGAAAGTTTTGTTTTACATCAGTCATTTATTCCTCTCTCCATTCCAAAATGTCTGCCGGTTGGCAGGAAAGCGCCTTGCAAATTTCCTCCAGCGTTGAAAAGCGAATTGCTTTGGCCTTGTTGTTTTTCAGTATAGAAAGATTTGCAGGCGTAATATTCATTTTTTCTGCAAGCTCCATAAGTCCAATTTTCCGTTTTGCCATCATAACATCCAAATTAACAATTATAGGCATTTTTACACCGTCCAATCATGTTCTTCTTTATAGTACATTGCCTGTTTGAAAATGTCCTTTAACGTCAGGCAAAACAACGCGCCAATTGCAAACACCAGCACAATGATCACCGTTGCCAGAGAAAACAGCAAAAAACACTTTATAGTGAAAATGAACGAAATAACGCCGCATGCCGCAGCCATCCGCCGAAAAGCGGAAATATTTTTTTCCACAAATGGATTTCCGCCTAGCAAGGTTTGAAACATTTGTTTTAAATTCATTAGAATGAAAACAGCACAAATTCCCGATGCAAACAAAATTGCCGACGTTATGTAATAAAACTGGCTGTCTGCGGGCTTGTCCAAAAGGAAGCATAAATACTTTGTCAGCCAAGGAACAGCCGCCACACATACAATTCCGCCATAAAACATAATATCCACCAAGACCTTTGTAACATAATGCGTAACCGTGTTTTTATACATAAAAACTACCTCCCAAAGTTTATTGTGCCAATTCTTAACTGGATTATAGCATACAAAAATATAAAAGTCAATAATTATTTATTGAAAAACAATAAATAATTATTGACTTTAAAGATAAAGTTTAAATGATACCGATTACGAATTTTGCTGTCAGCGTTACAAGAAAACATAAGCCAATGCCCATCACCGTTGGAATTGCCGCTGCTGCAAGCGTCCATTTCATGCTGCCGGATTCTTTTTTAATCGTCATCAATGTGGTGGAGCATGGCCAGTGCATCAAAGAAAACAGCATAACGTTGATTGCTGTAACATAAGTCCAGCCGTTTGAAACAAGCACCTGGCGCAGTTCGCTTAAAGACGCAGCCTCCATCAGGCTTCCGCCGGAAAGATATGCCATGAGCATAATCGGAATCACCGTTTCATTTGCCGGAAATCCCAAAATGAATGCCATAATGATAACGCCGTCCATGCCGATTGCCCGGCCAAAGGGGTCTAATGCGCCGCAGCATATTGCAAGAAGCGTGTTTCCCCCCACTGTTACGTTTGCCATCAGCCAGATGATAAGACCGGCAGGCGCCGCTACCGCTGCCGCCCTGCCCAGCACAAACAACGTTCTGTCGAAAATAGAGCGAATTAAAACTTTTCCGATTTGCGGCTTCCGATAGGGCGGAAGCTCCAGCGTAAACGATGACGGCACACCCTTTAAAACTGTTACCGACAGAAGTTTCGACACGAGAAACGTCATGAATATTCCCAGCATGATTACGCCAAGCAGAACCACCGCACTCCCAGCCGACTGCCAGAATCCCGCTGCGGCAGTGATGACAAACATGGAGATTATGGAAATGAGTGTGGGGAACCTGCCGTTGCACGGTACAAAATTGTTGGTTATCATGGCAATGAGCCGCTCGCGGGGTGAATCAATAATTCTGCACCCCACAACTCCCGCCGCATTGCAGCCAAATCCCATGCACATGGTCAACGCCTGTTTGCCGCAGGCGCTGCACTTTTTAAAGCATTTGTCTAAATTAAACGCCACCCGGGGCAGATATCCCAAGTCCTCCAGCAGGGTAAACAGCGGAAAGAAAATTGCCATTGGCGGCAGCATAACAGAAACCACCCAAATCAACATTCTGTAAAGGCCGTGCACCGCCATTTCAAGGATAAATACCGGACAGCCTATGTAGGAAAGTCCATTGTAAATCCATTCCTCTGTTTGAAACAAAAATGCACTGAGCAGCTGGGACGGATAGTTCGAACCGGCAATGGTGAGCCAGAAAATAATTAAAAGCATAAACAGCATTACGCCGAAGCCCCATTTTCCCGTTAAAATCCTGTCGATTTTTCTGTCCTTTTCATCATATTTTTCATTTTCAAACGTTACGGTTTCTTCGGCAATTTCTTCGGCCCGCTTTACAATTGATGAAACAATTTTATCCTGAAGATTGCCGTCATTCATTTCGTTTTCATTTAAAAGCGCCCGCGCGCTTTCTACACTTTCGCCCGCGGCCGTTTTGATGTCGGTTTCAAGATACCAGGTCACGGAATCAATGGCCTGCGCGTCGCCCTCAATGAGCTTTAAGGCCGTCCACCGGGGACTGATTTTGCTTTTACAAATATCTGAAATTTGTTCTTCTACTATGTGAATCGCTGTTTCTAAGTGTTCTTCATATTCAACAGGAACGCTTGCTTCATTAGTCCGCTTCACCACTTCGCTCAGCGTTTCTAAAAGCTCTTCCAATCCGGTTCCGCTTCTTGCCGCAGTGCAAACCACAGGCACCCCCAGCAGCTGTTCTAATTTTCTAATGTCAATATGTATTTTCTTTTTTCTTGCTTCATCCATTAAATTTACGCAAACAATGGTCTTTTTGGTAATTTCAATGGTCTGCAAAACCAGATTTAAGTTTCTCTCCAAGCATGTGGCGTCGCACACTACAACAACTGCATCAGGCTCGCCAAAACATATAAAATCCCGCGCAACCTCCCCTTCTGCAGAATGTGCCATCAGCGAATAGCAGCCCGGCAAGTCAACGAACGTAAATTTTGTGTCTTTATATGTACATTCTCCCTTCGCACCGGTAACCGTTTTGCCCGGCCAGTTTCCTGTGTGCTGGTGCATGCCCGTAAGCTCGTTGAAAACCGTGCTTTTTCCAACATTTGGATTCCCCGCAAGTGCAATACGGGTTCCCTCGTCCTCCTGTGCATCATACGCGAAGCAATCAACAGCAGCAGCCCCGGTTGATGACTTTGTTAATCCCATGAACCCACCTCCTGATTATGTAAAGGCGGCAAACCTGCCGCCGATTCTATTTAATAAATATGTTTGATGAATCTTCTTCCCGCAGCGCAATGACCGCACCACGGATTGAAAATGCCGTTGGGTCCCCCAGCGGGCTTCTTTGCAGGCACAACACTTTCGTTCCTTCAACCAGTCCTAAATCCTGCAGTCTCCGCTTGATCCCGTTTTCTCCGGAAAGGCCCGACACCACGCCATATTCGCCGGGACGCAGCACCGATAAGCAACTACCCTTCATACACTTCAGCTCCTTATCCTGTTAAGCTAAAATTTGAAATTTGCTTCTCAATCTCAGTATATGCCACGGAGGGTCTTTCGTGACGCAGTAATCCCAGTTTTCCGACAAAAAATTTCATGTTTTCTGCACAAGAAAAAAAAGTTTCATTTTATATGCTATTTCTAAAATCCATTTTGCAAAACGGCAACAATATGATATAATAAAAATATATGTCAATTTTTAATTAAATGCAACATATGGTGCATCAGGAGGAAAGAAAATGGAAAAGAACTACTACCAGCCGGAAATTGAAACAATGCCCGTGGAGAAAATCCGCGCGCTGCAATCGGAAAGACTGGTAAAACAAGTGAAACATGTTTATGAAAACGTTCCATACTACCGCAGGCTTATGGACGAAAAAGGCGTTACACCGGAAGACATTCACGGCATTGAAGATTTACATAAGCTTCCGTTTTTGACGAAAGCAGACCTGCGCGAGGCCTATCCTTACGGCCTTTTGGCAAAACCGCTGTCTGAGTGTGTGAGAATTCAGTCTACGTCGGGCACCACGGGCAAACGCGTTGTTGCGTTTTACACCCAGCACGACGTTGACCTTTGGGAGGACTGCTGTGCCCGCGCCGTGGTGGCAGCAGGCGGAACCAACGAAGACGTGTGCCAGGTTTGTTACGGCTATGGTCTCTTTACCGGCGGCCCGGGCTTAAACGGCGGTTCCCACAAGGTGGGCTGTTTAACGCTGCCCATGTCGTCGGGAAACACCGAACGCCAAATTCAGTTTATGATGGATTTGGGGTCAACAATTTTGTGCTGTACGCCGTCCTATGCCGCTTATATCGGCGAAAGCTTAAAGGAGCGGGGCTATAAGCCGGAGGACAACAAGCTGAAAGCCGGCATTTTCGGCGCCGAACCGTGGACGGAAGAAATGCGCAGAGATATTGAAAACTCATTGGGAATTAAAGCCTATGATATTTATGGTTTAACAGAAACAAGCGGCCCGGGAGTTTCGTTTGAGTGCAGCGAGCAGACCGGCATGCATATTAACGAAGACCATTTCATTGCCGAAATTATCGACCCCGAAACAGGCGAAGTACTGCCCGAGGGCAGCAAGGGCGAGCTGGTGTTCACCTCAATCACCAAAGAGGCGTTCCCGCTGCTTCGCTACCGCACCCGCGACATTTGTGTATTATCGCGTGAGAAATGCTCCTGCGGAAGAACCTTTATAAAAATGACAAAGCCAATGGGCAGAAGCGACGATATGATGATTATCCGCGGCGTTAACGTGTTCCCGTCACAGATTGAAACCGTGTTGCTAAACGAGGGATATTCGCCCAACTATCAAATTGTTGTTGACCGCGAAAACAACACCGATACGTTAGACATCAACGTGGAGCTTTCTCCCGAGATGTTCTCAGACACCGTAAAATCTGTAACAGGCCGGGAGAAAAAGCTTGCAGAGGCAATTAAAACCATGCTGGGAATCAGCCCTGCTGTGCACCTTGTTCCCCCGAAAACCATTGCCCGCAGCGAGGGCAAGGCTGTTAGGGTAATTGACAAGCGGAAATTGGTTTAAATAAAAAATGAAAAAGGAGTGTTTTGCATGACAATCAGCCAGTTATCAATTTTTGTGGAAAACAGACCCGGAACACTTTATGAAATTACCGACACGCTGGGCCATGCCGGTGTTGACATTCGGGCAATGTCAATTGCCGACACCAAGGATTTTGGCATTATGCGCCTCATTGTAAACGACATTGAGAAGGCAAAAAAGGCTCTTGAAGATAACGGCTATGTGGTTTCCGAAACCCCGGTAATTGCCGCCGCTGTTTTCGACCGTCCCGGCGCGCTGACAGACATTATGAAGCTTTTGGCAAACAACGGAATTAATATTGAATATATGTATGCCTTTATTACCATATCCAAACAGCATGCCTATACTGTGATTCGCGTGGAGGATAACGACCGCGCGGAAGAAATTTTAAAACAAAACGGCATTAAGCTCGTTACGAAACAGGACATTGAAAAGCTTTAAAAACGGATTCAGCAGGAGACGAAAAAATGAAACATGGTAAAGATACCATATTCATTTGTCTGAAAGACCGGCCTAAGCTTCTCGACAAAGCCTCCCATTGGTTTCACAGCAAATGGGGCGTTCCGTTAGCGGAATACCGCACAAGTATGAAAGAAAGCCTCATGCAGAAATCAAAAATTCCCCGGTGGTATCTTGTTTTAAACACGAAACAGGAAATTGTTGCAGGGGCGGGCATAATTGAAAACGATTTTCATGACCGGAAAGATTTAACACCCAA
>OGYL01001691.1_pt1 | contig 16608 bp, 14 predicted proteins | sample 1576541 | NCBI WGS metagenome assembly OGYL01 (sample SAMEA3541551, study PRJEB24748) | human gut metagenome | biome: human gut; feature: human-associated habitat; material: faeces | place: China | collected 2012 | reverse complement strand
GCATTGACCGTGAGCATCCCCAGGGAGGGCTGACAGTCGATGAGAATATGGGAGTATTGCCCCTTCAGCGTGTCCAGATATTGCCGCAAGATAGTCTCACGGCTCATGGCATTTACCAGGGATACCTCCATACCGGATAACTGGATGTCCGCAGGCATCAGGTCAATGCCTTCCGCATGATGCAGAATACCTTCTCCAGTGCGTATAGGCTGATCCATCAGAATTTTGCCCATTGCATCGGACAATGTAAATGGCAACTTGTCCGGTTGCGGATTTCCCAGGCTGATTGTCAGGCTCCCTTGTGGGTCCCCGTCGATCAGAAGGACTTTCTTTCCGGCCTGCGCCAGCCCGATTCCCAAGTTGGCACAGGTCGTTGTCTTGCCAACGCCGCCTTTCTGGTTGGCAATGGCGATGATTTGCGTTTTCATTGACTTCACCTCATTTCTAATTATTGCTGTTGCTTCTGGAAATAGAAAAAGCCGCCACTTCAAAATTAACAGTGAAGTGACGGCTCTTTCTATCGCCGGAATACGAGTTCCTGAAATGAAAAAAGCACCCAGCATTTATACTGTGTGCTACATCAAATTCATATTCAATTATTCAAATTAGCTCAAACTATGCCAAACTGCCACAGCCAAAAAACGAGGGAAAGGAGGGCTGAAAAGCACCCCAAAAATCGGCTCTCGGTTAACCACTTTGGGAACCACTTCCCCCTCTTTTCGCCCTCTTTTTGGCCAGTTAACCACTTGCGGACCACTAAAAATTGGATGAAATCGGCTCTCGTTTTGCCAAATTTGGTCAAACCATATCAGCCCGTTTAGATATAGCAAAAGCCCGGAAAACCTTGATTTTCCGGGCTTTTTGAACCATTTTGATATAGTCTGAGCAGTCGATTATCGCTTGCTGAACTGCGGAGCGCGACGAGCTGCTTTGAGACCGTATTTCTTTCTTTCGGTCATTCTCGGGTCTCTGGTCAGGAAGCCTGCCTTCTTGAGTGCGGGGCGAAGCTCTGCATCATACTGAAGGAGTGCTCTGGAGATACCATGGCGGATAGCACCTGCCTGGCCGGTCACGCCACCGCCGTTGACGCGGCAGATGACATCGAGCTTTTCGCTAGTGCCTGTAAGAGCGAGAGGCTGGCGGACGATGAGCTTGAGGGTCTCAAGGCCGAAATAATTGTCAATCTCTCTGTCGTTGATGATGATCTTGCCGGTGCCGGCATAAAGACGGACTCTGGCGACTGATTTCTTTCTGCGGCCTGTGCCGTAGAAGTAAGGAACTGAATCGTACATTATTTATTGCCTCCCTTCATTAAAGAGCCCACTCTTCGGGCTTCTGTGCTTCGTGCTTGTGCTCAGCTCCTCTGTAAACGCGGAGTCTGGTCAGAGCGGTGCGACCCAGAGTAGAATCGGGCAGCATACCCTTAACTGCAAGCTCGACAGCGAACTCGGGCTTTGTCTTCATGAGGGTGCTGTACTTGACCTCTTTCATGTTGCCGATATAGCCGGTGTGATGATAATACATCTTCTGGTTGAGCTTGTTGCCGGTGAGGACAGCCTTCTCAGCGTTGATGATGATTACATGATCGCCGCAGTCGGCGTGAGGAGCGAATGTGGGCTTATGCTTGCCGCGAAGAAGGACGGCAGCCTGAACTGCCACCTTGCCGAGAGGCTTACCGGCAGCATCGATGACATACCACTTACGGGTGATGTCGCCCGCTTTGGGCATATAAGTTGACATACTTGTTACCTCCGATTTCTTAATGCTACGATATATTACCACATCGCTCTATGCTTGTCAAGCACTTTTTCTTTAAATTTTAATTTATGTTTTGCTATCTCCGTTTTTCTCAAGTTTTCTCGTTTTTTCATACCATTTGCTCGCTTATGATTTACGAAAAAATTTTGCCGATAGCGCGATAAAATCGACAATCTGCCGCTCAAATTGACTTTATCCCCGGCATAGTATATAATAAATGTATTATATAAGCACACGGAGGCAGACATGAAAAAAGAAGAGATAAAGCGCATGAACGATCTCTATCACCTGTCGCAGGAGAGGGATCTGAGCGAAGAAGAATTCGCCGAATGGGAGGGTCTCAAAAAGCAGTATGTCGCCGATTTCAAGGCGAGCCTTACAGCCCAGCTCGACAATACATATATAATAGACGACAAAGGCAACAAGCGCAAGCTCGAAAAGAAGTCGGGCGACAAGTAATCTGCGCGGACACAAAAACGAAAGAGTGATATTATGTTTTGCAGAAATTGCGGAAAACAGCTCGAAGACGGATTCAAGGTCTGCCCATATTGCGGCGAACCGGTGAGCCTCGCGGAGAGCGACGCCAGACGCGCGGCACAGGAGCAGACCGCCGCAGAAGATACTCAGCCCGTACATAATGATATTCCGAAAGAACCGGCTCCCCTGCCTGCTCCCGCACCTGTTCAGCCGAAAGCGAACAAGAAGCCCGAGCAGGAAAGCGAAAGCACCGGCGGATGGAAAGTTCTCGGATTTTTCCTCGGCTTCTTCGGTCCGCTGCTGTGGTTTCTGCCGTTCGTCAGCCTCGTGCTCTATCTAATATGGAAGAGCGACAAGCCGAAGGTCGCAAATGGTATCGGTCAGTTTACGCTGATAGGTCTCGCGGTCGGCGTGGGACTCGCAGTTATTATTGCGATAATCGTCGGAGTGCTGTTTGCGATAACCGCGTCGATGACTGTGTTTGAAATGATACGCAGCTTCTTCCACGGTTCGCTCGGCGGGATAAACGATCTCGTCAGAAGTCTCCCGTTCATCGACTGAGCAACATAAAAATATTGAAACCGCCCGTGTTTTTTCCTTCAGAAATTCGGGCGGTATTTTTTGCGCACTTTTGAATTTATTCATTGATATTCATTCAATATTCAGCAATTATTCATCGATTCATTTCCGCAAGCGGTAAAGCTTTCCTCCTTGCTAATGTGGATAACTATGTGGATAATGTGGATAACTTTTATGTTTTGATGACTATTCGGAATATATACGTAAAGTAAAAAACTTTACAGTTTGATTTTAATAACTATATGGAAATATTCTGCATAAGCCGCATATGCAGTGACAAAAAAATTAACCCGGTTGCAGGAAAACTTGCAGCCGGGTTTTATGCATAAAATTTTACGCGTGATTTTTGTCTATTTTGCCAATATCAGACGTTCGCGAGAGCCGCGTCGAGATCGGCGATTATGTCATCGACATTCTCTGTTCCGACGGAGAGTCTGACGAGATTTTCATAGACTCCGCAGTCGTCGAGCTCCTGCGCGGTGAGCTGGCGATGAGTTGTGCTCGCCGGGTGCAGGCAGCAGGTGCGGCTGTCCGCAACATGGGTGACTATCGCCGCGAGCTTGAGGCTGTCCATGAATCTGACCGCGTCCTCTCTGCCACCCTTTATTCTCAGCGAAATGACGCCACAGGTGCCGTTGGGCATATACTTCTGCGCAAGGTCATAGTATTCGTCGCCCTCGAGGCCGGGATAGCGGACGGACTCGATCTTCGGATGAGCATTCAGGAACTTTGCAACGGCGAGAGCGTTTGAGCAATGGCGCGGCATACGCAGATGCAGAGTCTCGAGCCCGAGGTTGAGCAGGAATGCGTTCATCGGGGACTGAATTGAGCCAAGGTCGCGCATGAGCTGAGTCGTGCACTTTGTTATATATGCAGCCTTGCCGAACTGCTCGGTGTATACAACACCGTGGTACGACTCGTCGGGAGTTGTAAGTCCCGGGAACTTGTCGTTCTGAGTCCAGTCGAAGTTGCCGCTGTCAACTATAACTCCGCCTACGCTTGTCGCGTGGCCGTCCATATATTTTGTGGTCGAATGGGTGACTATATCCGCGCCGAACTCAAACGGGCGGCAGTTTATCGGGGTCGGGAAAGTGTTGTCGACTATCAGCGGTACGCCGTGGGAATGAGCCGCTCGCGCATACTTCTCAATATCGAGCACAACGAGCGAGGGATTAGATATAGTCTCGGCAAACACGGCTTTTGTGTTATCTTTGAATGCCGCGTTGAGCTCCTCCTCCGTCGCATCGGGGCGAACGAAAGTGAAATCTATGCCGAGCTTTCTCATCGTGACATTGAAAAGATTGAAAGTTCCGCCGTATATCGCGGACGCGGCAACGACATGGTCGCCTGCGGAGCAGATATTGAAAACGGAGAAGAACGACGCCGCCTGGCCGGACGAAGTGAGCATCGCGCCGACGCCGCCCTCAAGGTCGGCTATCTTCGCGGCTACGCAGTCGTTTGTCGGGTTCTGGAGACGGGTGTAGAAATATCCGGACTCCTGCAGATCGAAGAGCCTGCCCATCTGCTCGCTCGATTCGTATTTATATGTCGTGCTCTGGACTATCGGCACAACGCGCGGCTCGCCGTTTTTCGGAGTATAGCCGGACTGCACGCACTTTGTTTCTATATTAAAGCTCATTTTGTCTCCTCCTTTTTGTCAGTCTTTGAGAAAATGACCCATAAGGTCGAAGCCGGGATCAACAAAATTGCCGGTCTCGGATGCTGATTTTTCATTTATGCTCGCAACACCGCTGTCAAGCTCTTTGCCTTTACGGTAAATCAGATACGGCACGGGGTCTGAGGCGTGGGTGCGGGTCGATATCGGGGTCGGATGATCCGGCAGAACCATGACTTTATAATCGTCCTGAGTGTTGAGATAGTCAAGGATTATAGGCATTATACGGCTGTCAATAAGCTCGATTGCTTTGACTTTATTCTCGGGCTCGTTTCTGTGGCCGCACTCGTCGGGAGCCTCGACATGGATATAGACAAGGTCCTGGCCTTTACGCCATTCGTCGATTGCAGCGTTCGCTTTGCCCTCGAAATTCGTGTCGATATAGCCGGTTGCGCCCTCGACCTCGGGGGTGTTCATGCCGGCGCAGATGCCGATGCCCTTGAGCAGGTCAACAGCCGAGACGATGCTGCCTTTCACGCCGAACTTCTCTTCAAAGGACGGCAGAGCAGGACGGCTTCCCTCGCCCCAGAGCCAGATAGAATTTGCGGGGAGCTTGCCCTCGGCGATTCTCTTCTTGTTCACGGGGTGATCTTTAAGAAGATCGTAGCTCTCGCGCATCATGGCAATGAGCTTTTCGGCGTTTGGAGAAGTCGAAAGATATTCGCCGATAACTCTGCCGGAGATATCATGCGGAGGAGTCATCTTGCCGAGATCCGTCGTGCCGTTATGTACGATAAGGCAATGGCGATAAGCCACGCCGCTGTAAAAATCAAATTCGCTGCTGCCGAAATGCTCCTGCACGGTTTTAATTATCTGCGCCGCCTCTTCGGTCGAGATATCGCCGCCGGAGTAGTCGAGCATGGTCTTTGCGCCGTAATCCGCCTCGTCGCTCAAGGTGACAAGGTTGCAGCGCAGAGCGATATCCGTTTCGCTCATCTTGACTCCGATGCTGACCGCCTCAAGGGGCGAGCGACCGGTGTAGCACTTCTTCGGATCGAATCCGAGCACGCTCATATTTGCAACATCGCTGCCGGGTTTGAGTCCCGCGGCAACGGTTCTGACAAGTCCGACTTCACCCTTCGACGCGAGCGCATCGATATTGGGCTTCTTTGCAACTTCCATCGGCGTCTTGCCGCCGAGAGCCTCAACGGGATAATCCGCCATGCCGTCGCAGAGAACTACAGCATATTTCATATATCTTCACCCTTTCAGAGAATTTATGCACAAACGATGCATATCGGGCGCGGCAAGTTCGGTTAGCATATGCATACTTGCCCGCCGCTGATTTAATTATATCATAAAGTATCAGCGCATTAAAGCAAAAATTAAGAGAGAATATACATATATACTATATAAAAAAGAGTGCAAAATGACGAAAAATTATTTGTCAAAATGCGCTTGCAGCATATAATTGAGCAAGGCACAATGATATAATCGATTTGGAAGAAATATTCAAAAGGAGGATACATATGACGAGAAAATTATTCGCGCTTTTGCTCGCGTGCCTGCTGATTCTCATGAGCTTCACGGCATGCGACACAAAAACGCCCGAAGCGGACACAACTGCGGCAGAAGTCAATGCGCAGACGAGCGCAGAAGAGACGAACTCCGAAGCGGTATCCGAATCCGCAGAGGAGAGCACTGCTCAGAGCACGCAGAAACCGACGGCAGACAAGCCGGCATCGAAGCCCGCAGCAACTGCAAAATCGAATAATTCCGGTTCAGCTTCAAAAGGCAAGCTTGAAGTCAGCGCAGGAAGCGTAAAAAGCATCGCCGGCGCAAAAGTGCTCAGGGCGTGGAAGCTCAATTCAAACGGAGTGAATATAGAAATCCACCGAATAGCCTATGGGCCGCGGATAACTCAGGCTTTCAAAAAAGCGAACGCTGACGGCGCTATCGACTACGACAAGACGGTCACTTATCAGCCGGTAGTCAATATAGCGATAATCACCTGCTCGCCCGAGCACATCGGCGTTGCATCGAGCCAACAGCTCCTTGGCACGAATGTCGGCAGGGTTGAGGATATGGGCAGAAAGAGCGGCGCGCTCATAGCAATAAACGGCGAGGCAGGCTCAACATATAAAAAAGGCGCTCCGACAATTCGCAGCGGCTCGGTAGTTTCGGCCGACGGCAGCGGGCAAAAGCGACTGTTGATCTACAGAAACGGCACATGGAAAGTCGAAACGCTCACAAACGAAAACTGCAAATCGTACATCTCGCAGGGCGTTTACAATTCCCTGCGCTATCAGTGGCAGGTCATAGCAAACGGCAAGGCGACCAACGAGCACGACACTTATTATCACAACCGCACGGTGTTCGCGCAGATATCGGAGAACAAGTATATCATGGCTGTCGGCGAATTCATGCCGCTCGACAATATGATGAAAGTTCTCATTGCATACGGAGCGAGAAACGCATTCCTGTTAAACGGGGGCAACTGCTCGTCGATGTATGTCAAGGGCATCGGCAACACGACCGGCACAAAAGCGACTCAACTCAAGAATCTCAACAAGCCGTGCGTTATCGAGAGCGAATTTTTCGCGGCAAACGGTATGCTCGGGCTCAACTCCGCCGGGAAGCAGAAGCTGGGCGGACCTTGCAACGAGCTCGACATAGTATATGTAAAATAAAGCAGAAGGGGTGAGACGATGAAAAAGGCTTTCAGAGCGGCTGCAATTGCGGCAATTCTGCTGTTTGCGCTGACATTTATCGGGAGCGCAAAAATCAAAAGCACATCGGCTCACCTGCTGTTTTCTTCGTCTGTCAGCGTCGGTGGAAATGAATCGCGGGAAGTCACGCTCAAGAGCGGCGACAGGATAGCCATCGGTTCATATCTCGGCGAGCCTATTGTATGGAGAGTCATCGAAACTGGCGACAAAACTCTGCTCATGAGCGAAAAAGTGCTGTGCTTCAGGGCGTTCGACCCGTCTGAGGACGGCATCGGCAGTTCCGATTATCTCGCTTCTCCCCTGCGCGCATGGCTCAATTCGGAGAGCGGATTTTTAAATCCGGAGAATTTTTCAGGGTTTGACCTTTCGCTCATATCGCCTGACAAAAACGGCGATTTGATATTCCTGCCGTCAAAAGATATGCTCAAAAATATAAGCACCGCCGACCGCCGCAGAAGCCCGACCGAGCAGTGCATCAAAAATGATACTTCGCGCTATTTAACTCTGCGCAAATACTGCTGGTATTGGACAAGCTCCCCGGTTTCGACAAATCAGAGCAGCGTTACGGCGGTCACCACGACCGGCGGATTCTATAAAACGCTCGCGGCTGACGAGCTGTGCGGCGTATGCCCGGCAATGTATCTTCGCAGCGGTATTCTCGTTCTTTGCGGAAGCGGAACCGCCGAAAATCCGTATGCGTTGGCGGGAGGTGGTGAAAGATGAGAGAAAAGCTGAAAGAATTTCAAAACTCTCCGCACTCGATAATCGCCGCATTCTCCGCCGCCGTGCTGTTTTTCTGCACGGTGTTCACGCGGCTGATCCTCAAAACCGACGACGGTCACTTTCTCGGCATACTCCACCGAAACGGATTCACGGTAACAAGCTGGCTGCACGAGCGGTACACGACCGTGTCCGGGCGGATAGTCGGCGAATGGCTGATGATAAATTTTCTGCGCCTGCCGCTCATTTTCTGGAAGCTGTTCATCGCCGCGCTGATAATATATATAATGTATTTTCTCTGCCGCCTGTCGGACTTTTTCGGTGAAAAGACAGATATAAGACAGAGATATATCTTCGCCTGCTCGGTGCCGTTGGCAGTATTCCTGCCATGCCTCAACCCGTCGGTGTTTTGGTTTGCGGGTTCGTTCACATTCCTCGTTCCGTTCGCCGCCTTGCTTATCACGGTGACTCCGCTCACATTCGAGGTGTTCGGCGGGCGTGTGAATCCCATGGCATATGTCGCCGCCGCGATTGCTTCTGTCGTCGCGGCATCTCAGGAGCAGTCCTGCGCCGCGGCGCTCGCGCTGCAGGTGATTCTGCTGATTTTTTCGGCATATCAACGCAAACTCGGATTCCGTCAATTCATCCCGCTCCTGCCGAGCGCAGTTTCCGCCGCGGTGTTAGTTCTCTCGCCCGGACTTCGCGGGCGCGGAGCGATGGAGGCGGCAGCGGGTTTTGAAAGATTCTCTAAAATGAATATATTTGAAAGACTGCTCTGCGGATTTTCGAATTATTTCGCATTTTCATTTTTCTTCTCGCTGATAACAGCAGCTGTTTTTCTCGTTCTGCTCGGCGCATCGGTATATGAAGCGTTCGGCGGTTCGCGGAAAATAAAGAAAATCACATCAGTCTTTGCAATATTCGCCTCGGTGCTGTGCGTCGGAGTCAACGCCGCATATATTATTATCCGCCGCACCACCCCGGACAAGGGCTTTGAAAAGATGTTCAAGAACGGCAATTATCTTCCGCTCGAACTCGCGGTTATCGCGCTCTGTTTTGTCTTTCTCTTTAGCCTTTTCATTCTTATAGCGGCGCTCATCAAAAAGAACAAAAAGCTCGGGTTCACCGTCGGCATACTGTTCAGCGCCGCCGTCTGCTGCGCCGCAGTGCTCGGATTCTCTTCGTCCGTCTACGCCTCCGGTCAGCGCGTATTTTACTTCACCGAGATGTTCACGCTCATTGCCTGTGCAGCGATGTATTCTTCACTTTCCGATGGCAAAGCGAAAAAAATTGCGGGATATGCAGTCCCGACAGCCGCATTTATTTTCTATATTATCAATTGTTTCACCTACACATTCCTTGAGATACCCATAATGGGCTAAAATAAATTGTAAAGCGATTTACTTTACAATTTACACGCTTATTTTTTAGCGCAAAAATCAAAGCTCCCGTGCGACTTTCCCGATATATCAACACATTCGGGGACGCATGGGAGCTTTTGTTTTTTTATTTATAAATCATGTAAAGCTTAACAGCTTGTCATCAATGACCGTGCGGAACGACATCAAGTTTATCATGTTCCTCGCCGAGATCGGCGCGCAGTAGCGCAAAGAACACTATCGCGAGCAATATTTCGGCGCACCAGATGGTCTTGCCGCCGAGATAGCCGCAGAGAAAAGTTGAAGCGACCGCGCCCACGACAAACGAGCCTATCATCAGCAGATGCGCGAACATCTTGCCGCGCGCCTCTTTATTTCCGCTGCGAAGCCACTTGACGAGGTTCGAGCCGACCTGGCGGACATGGTTGGTGCAGAAGGTAGTCGCCATCGGAATCTTTTTCGCCTGGCGGAATGTATTGAACTGCATCGAAGCGATAAAATTCACAGCCACCTGGCAGATCTGCGGCGGCGCATCGTCCGGGACGAAGCCGAGCGCAAATATCCACGCCATTTCAAACGCCACGAACGCCGTGTCCCAGCGGACTATCTTGCGGCGGTTTATATGCTTGGGCAGGAATTCCGAAATGACCGTGCCGAGCAGATAAGCCGAAGCGGGCAGGAGATAATACAGCGCCTTGCGCCAGTTCCCGCGCCCGAGCTGAACCGCCATGAGCACGAAGTTCGCCGTCTGCGCGTTGCAGAACACGCCGCCCTTTTGAACATAAGTATATGCGCCGAAAAATCCGCCGACCGCTATCATGACGGCAAAAATCCAGAGCTTTTCGCATTCGAGAAGCTCTTCCTCTTTTTTGAGAGCCTTTTCTTTCATCGTTCACCACACCGTTTCTTTTCTACAACGCATAAGTTTATCACTGCTCCCCGTCTCTGTCAAGGAACGGGAAATAGCCTCAGCATCTTGAAAAAAAGCCGTTTTCATGGTATTATTTAGGGTATTATATACCATTATAGAATGCAATATATAAAAGAGGAGAATAGCATGTCAAAGCTTTTGAAGTATTTGAAAAAATACAAAATTGAAAGTATTCTCGCGCCGTTTTTCAAGCTCATTGAAGTGGCGTTCGAGCTGACTGTTCCGCTGATAGTCTCAACTATAATCGATGTTGGCATAGAGAACGGCGACAAGGTTTATATTATCAAACGCTGCCTGCTGCTCGGTCTGCTCGGCATACTGGGTCTTTGCAGTACGCTTGTGGCACAGTATTTCTCGGCGAAAGCGTCGGTCGGCTTCGCTACCGATATCCGCCACGCGCTTTTCAAGCATATCGGCAAGCTCTCTTATTCCCAGCTCGATTCGCTCGGCGCGCCGACGCTTATAACCCGCCTGACGGGCGACATAAATCAGGTTCAGACCGGAACAAACCTGACCCTGCGTCTCGTCCTGCGCTCGCCGTTCGTCGTATTCGGCGCGGTGATAATGGCGTTCACGGTCGATGTAAAATCGTCGCTCGTGTTCGTCGTTGCGGTGCCCGCTCTCGCTGCGGTCGTGTTCGCGATTATGCTCGTGTGCATACCGATGTACCGCAAGGTTCAGCAGAAACTGGACGGACTGCTGAGCAAGACGTGCGAAAATCTGCTCGGCACCCGCGTTGTCAGAGCGTTCTGCAAAGAGGAAGAGGAAATTGCGGACTTTGACGCCAAGAACAGCGCCCTGACCGAGATGCAGACGGCGGTCGGCAGGATATCCGCTTTCATGAACCCCGCAACCTTCGTGCTCATAAACCTCGCGATAATCGCGCTGATATATGTCGGCGCAATACGCGTTGATTCCGGCGCCATTTCGCGCGGCGCGGTCGTTGCGCTCTATAACTACATGTCACAGATCCTCGTTGAGCTGATAAAGCTCGCGAATCTCATAATCAGCGTCACAAAGGCGATAGCCTGCGGCAACCGAATTCAGTCGGTGCTCGATATCGAGCCCGGCACCGTCCCCGGTCATGTAATCGACGGCAACAAAAGCAGCGAATATTCGGTCGAGTTTGACAAGGCGTGCCTGTCATATAACGGCAGCGAAGAATCGCTGCACAATATCGACCTCAAAATAAAGCGCGGCAGCTCGATAGGTGTTATCGGCTCGACCGGATCGGGCAAAACCTCGCTCGTCAATCTTATTCCGCGATTCTACGATGTCACCGGCGGCTGCGTGCTCGTTGACGGCGTTGACGTGCGCGACTACGACACAAAGGCTCTGCGCTCGAAAATAGGCGTCGTCTCGCAGAAAAAAGCCCTGTTCGCCGGCACTGTCAGGGACAATATCCGCTTCGGCAAGCAGGACGCCACAGACGAAGAAATCTGGCAGGCGCTCGAAACGGCGCAGGCAAAGCAGATGATAGAGGACAAGAGCGGCCAACTCGACTTTGTCCTCGAACAGGAGGGCAAGAACCTCTCGGGCGGTCAGCGCCAAAGAATGACTATAGCCCGCGCCCTCGTCAGAAAACCAGAGGTGCTCATCCTCGACGACGCGGCGAGCGCGCTCGACTACGCCACCGGCGCGGCGCTGAACAAGGCGCTGAGAAACACCGACTTTGCCCCGACTGTCATCACTGTGTCCCAGCGCGTTGCGGCGATAAGAAACGCCGATACCATAGTAGTCCTCGACGAGGGCGAGATAGTCGGCATGGGCACGAACGACGAGCTTCTGCGCTCGTGCGAAGTCTACAAAGAAATTTTCGATTCCCAGCTTGAAAAGGAGGATGCGTAACCGTGAAGAACAAAACCGTTTTCAAGCGCGTTATCGCGGTCATCGGCCGCTCTAAGCTTCTGCTGTTCCTTTCGCTCATCCTCTCCGTTGCAAGCGTCATTCTCTCGCTGTATATCCCCGTCCTCGCCGGACGCGCGATAGACGGAATAAAGCTGCACGGCAACGTTGATTTTGAAGTCATAAAGAAGTGTCTTTTCGGCATTCTGATCTGCGCCATAGTCGGCGGAGTGCTCCAGTGGGTGATGAACATCATCAACAACCGCATAGCCTATAACACCGTGCGCGATATACGCTCAAAGGCGTTTTCGCATATGCAGACCCTCCCCGTGGCGTTCGCCGACTCCCACCCCTACGGCGATATCGTCAGCCGCATAACGGCGGACGCGGAGCAGTTTGCCGACGGACTGATTCTCGGCTTCTCCCAGCTGTTCACGGGCGTTGTCACGATAGCCGTGACGCTCGTTTTCATGCTCACTATATCGCCGCTCATCACCCTCGCGGTCGTCGTGCTGACCCCGATATCACTGTTCACGGCGCGTTTTATAGCACGCCGTACTTATTCGATGTTCAAAAAGCAGTCCGAGACCCGCGGCGAGCAGACCGCGCTCATCAACGAGATGATACAGAATCAAAAGACCGTTCAGGCGTTTTCATATGAAGACAGAGCGGTTGAAAGATTTGACGAGAGCAATGAAAAGCTGCGCAAATATTCGCTCAAATCCATATTCTTCTCGTCGCTTACAAACCCGACCACCAGATTTATCAACAATCTTATCTACGCCGTAGTCGGGCTCATGGGCGGAATATTCGCCATCGGCGGCATGGTGACCGTCGGCGGATTCGTCAGCTTCCTCGCCTACTCGAACCAGTACACAAAGCCGTTCAACGAGATTTCCGGCGTCGTGACGGAGCTCCAAAATGCCCTCGCCTGCGCGGCAAGAATATTCGAGCTCATAGACGAAAAGCCCGAGGAGTCGGACGAAAATTGCTCGGCGCTCAGCGATCCCGAGGGAAGCGTGGAGTTCGACAATGTCCGCTTCTCATATGACAAGAGCAAAAAGCTCATCGACGGCTTCGATTTCTTCGCCCCGTCCGGCAAGACAATAGCCGTTGTCGGTCCGACAGGCTGCGGCAAGACTACGCTTATCAATCTCCTGCTCCGCTTCTACGACGTTGACGGCGGCAGCATAAAGGTTGACGGCGAGAATATAAACGACATCACACGCCACAGTCTCAGACACCATTTCGGCATGGTGCTCCAGGATACCTGGATAAAGAACGGCACCGTCCGCGAGAATATAGCGTTCGGCAAGCCCGACGCCACGGATGAAGAGATAATCGCCGCCGCCAAGGCAGCACGCGCTCACAGCTTTATAAAGCGCCTCAAAAACGGCTACGACACCGTCATCGGCGACGACGACGGACTCTCCGAGGGTGAAAGACAGCTGCTCTGCATCGCGCGCGTCATGCTCATGAAGCCGCCGATGCTCATCCTCGACGAGGCGACTTCATCGATAGACACCAGAACGGAATTGAAAGTTCAGGATGCGTTCAACACGCTCATGCAGGGGCGCACCTCGTTTGTCGTGGCGCACAGACTCTCGACCATCCGTCACGCCGACTGCATTCTCGTCATGAAAGACGGCAAGGTCGCCGAGCAGGGCACGCACGAAGAGCTGCTCGCGAAGAACGGATTCTATACGAAGCTCTACAACAGCCAGTTTGCGCAGTGAGCAAATCGGTCACATCGGCATCCGATAAACAGGGTGCCGATTTTTTGTTTCCTTGACGACGCGGGGAAACACAATGAATCTCGTCATATATTAAAAATCCCCACCCGTTTTCTTAATCGCAGCAGCACATTTAATTGACTCGCGGGGCAAAATATATTAATATATATTAAAGGGAAAGGATACCCGCTCCGCTATGCGGGCCAAAAGGAGACATTATGCTTAACATCAAAAACCTGACCAAAACCTACGGCGAGAAAAAGGCTGTTGACAACCTGACGCTGCATATCGCGCCCGGCGAGATATACGGCTTCATCGGCCACAACGGCGCGGGCAAGACCACAACGCTAAAATCCGTTGTCGGCATTTTGCAGTTCGACGAGGGCGAGATAACGATAAACGGCATCTCGATAAAAGATGACCCGCTCGCCTGCAAAAAAATCATAGCCTATATCCCCGACAATCCCGACCTCTACGAATACATGACGGGAATAAAATATCTGAACTTCATCGCTGATATTTTCGGCGTCAGCGCCGACGACCGCCGCGAGCGCATACATAAATATGCCGATATGTTCGGGCTGACCGCCGACCTCGCGCAGCCCATCTCGGCGTATTCCCACGGCATGAAGCAGAAGCTCGCGATAATCTCCGCATGGATCCACGAGCCCAAGTTAATCATCATGGACGAGCCCTTCGTCGGTCTCGATCCCGCCGCATCGCATCTGTTAAAAGGCATGATGCGCGAGGTCTGCAACTCCGGCGGCGCAATATTCTTCTCGACCCATGTGCTCGAAGTTGCCGAAAAGCTCTGCGACAAGGTCGCGATAATAAAAAGCGGAAAGCTCATCCGCTCCGGCACAATGGAAGAGGTTAAGGGCGACTCCAGCCTTGAGAACGTGTTCCTCGAACTGGAGGGAGAAGAATGCTGAAAACACTGATAAAAAAACAGCTTCTCGAACTCAATAAAAGTTTCTTCGTTGACCGCAAGACGGGCAAGGGCAAGTCTGCACGCTCGGCGACATTCTCGATAGTGCTGTTCATATTGCTCATGATTTTTGCCATCGGCGGAATGTTCTGCTATATGTCATATTCGATGCGCCCGCTGATAACCTATGGCATGAGCTGGCTCTATTTTGCCATTATGGGCGCTACCGCCGCGCTTTTCGGCGTTTTCGGCAGCGTGTTCAACACATATTCGAGCCTCTATGACGCAAAGGACAACGACCTTCTGCTCTCGATGCCCATTTCCGTGCGCGATATCATGGCGGCGCGCCTCATCGGAGTCTATCTCATGGGGCTGATGTATTCCGGCGTTGTGGTAATCCCCGCCGTCGGCGTGTATTTCATAACCGCGCATCCCGGAATATCCGGCATAACCGCCGTTATAATGGCCGTTATGGTGACTGTTCTCGTGCTTATACTGTCGTGCATACTCGGCTGGGTCGTTGCAAAAATCGCAGTTAAATTAAAAAACAAGAGCATTATAACAGTTATAGTTTCAATAGCGTTTCTCGGCGGCTACTACTATGTCTACTTCAGAGCGAATGAGATAATCACCGGCATCGTTGCGACCAGCGCGGCTGTTGCCGCAAAGGTGCGCACGTCCGCCTACCCGCTCTATATTTTCGGCAAGGCGTTCGCGGGCGATGTTCTCCCGACAATTATAATTTCACTCATCATTCTCGCTCTGCTCGCCGCTACTTGGCTCATAATGTCGCGCACATTCTTAAAGCTCGTCACGAGCAGCGGAAAGACCGCAAAGACAGTCTACAAAGAGAAGACAGTCAAACAGCAGGGCACCGACCGCGCGCTTCTGCGCCGCGAGATAAACCACTTCCTCTCGAGCCCGTCTTATATGCTCAACTGCTCGCTCGGGGCGCTGTTTATGATAGCCGTCGCTGTTTTCTCGCTGATAAAAAGTGACTGGTTTATCGGCGTTGTCACCCGCATGGATGAGGATTTGCTGGAATATGCCCCGACCTTCGCGTGCTTATTTTTATGCCTGCTCTCTTCGATGAATATACTCACCGCACCCGCGATATCCCTCGAGGGCAAGAGTCTCTGGATAGCCCGCTCGCTCCCCGTCACCTCGTGGCAGATTCTCGGGGCAAAGCTGAAGCTCCACATGCTCTTCACCGCCGTCCCCGCGCTGATATGCAGCATATGCTTCTGTATTGCCCTCAAGCCGGAGCTTCTCACCGCGGCGGTCATGATTATACTGCCGCAGATATTCACGCTTCTGTGCGCCGTTTCGGGGCTCAGAGTAAATATCAGGATGCCCAACCTCACCTGGAGCAGTGAGAGCGGAGCGGTCAAGCAGAGTCTCGGCATCATGCTCGCGATGTGCCTCGGCTGGGCGTATATCATCGTGCTCGTCGCGGTATATCTGTTCGCGGTGCAGGTGCTGCCGAATGTATTCGCGCTGATGATCGCGACGGCGGTCATAGCAATAATAACCGCGATATCCTTTTCAAGGCTCAAGCGCAAGGGCGTAAAGAGATTTGAGACACTGTAAGCAAAATTAAATATCAGCAGCCGTGGTTCGTTGAGAATCACGGCTGTTGTTTTTTGCGCTCTGCCTGCGCCGATATGACAAACCAATAAAAAAGCGGCAGACAAGCACACCTGTCTGCCGCAATTTTATTTAATTATTTCTCAAGATTAGCCTTGAGGGTGTTGAGCTCGTCGCTCAGAGCCTTGGGAAGTCTGTCGCCGAACTTAGCGTAGAACTCCTCGATGCCCTTTGCCTCGTCCTCCCAAAGGGAGTTGTCAACGCTCAGGATCTCCTTGAGCTGATCCTCGCTGACCTCGTCCTCGATGCCCTCAAGGTTGATGTCCT
>OGYL01001674.1_pt1 | contig 16710 bp, 13 predicted proteins | sample 1576541 | NCBI WGS metagenome assembly OGYL01 (sample SAMEA3541551, study PRJEB24748) | human gut metagenome | biome: human gut; feature: human-associated habitat; material: faeces | place: China | collected 2012 | reverse complement strand
GGCGGAGTCAACTGGCCAGTGCGAAATTACGAAATAATTCGATTCAAAGCTTGGATAGGGGAAATGAATTTTAATTTTTCACGTGGTCTTCTATTGATCTTATGTTGAATTTTCAAGATATCCTCATCGCTAAAGTCGTCAAAATCAGCACCTTTTGGGATATATTGCCTTATGAGCCCATTGATGTTCTCGACAGCCCCCTTCTGCCACGAGGCATAGGGATCGGCAAAATAGACTTTTACATCAGGCAGTGACTTGCGCCGCAGCAGCTTTGTCAACAATTCATGGGCGGCGAACTCGCCACCGTTGTCTGTCGTTATGGTCAGCACGTATTCACGCCAGGGGAAAAGAAGCCTGGACGCCTCATGCGCGAGCGCTTCGGCCTTCTTGCCCTTAGGCAGTTTCTTCATCAGCAGGAAAGACCGGCTGCGCTCCACCATCGTGAGAATGGCGTGCCCGCGGGAATCGACAATCAGGTCCATTTCCCAGTCACCGAACCTCTTCCCGTCGGCCTCCTGCGGTCTGTCATGGATACTGGCTCGGTTCGGTATGTTCCTTACCCGCGCCCCCGGGGTTCCGCAACGCTTCCTGTGTTTCATGTGATGGCGGGTGTGCGAGGCAAGTTCTCCGGTACTGTCATTCCGGATTTCCCGATAGATGCGTTCATGGGAGATTTTCAGTCCCTTCAAGGCGAGCGACCCTGAGATCTGACGTGGAGACCACTGCTCTTCTTTCAGAAGTTTCAGAGCCTTGCCCATCACTCCGGGTTTAAGCCTGCTGTTGGTGACAATACGTTCCCGACGTTCCATTGCCATCTCATGGGCGATTTTAGCACTGTAGTGACCGTCCTTGCAGGCATTGCGGGATTTCTCTCTGTAAACTGTCGAAATATGACAGCCTATCTCCTCCGCTATCTCTTTCGGAGGAGTTTTTCTTTTCAGTAACGCAGAAATTACGTACCTTTGTTCCGAGGTTAGTTGATTGTACATGGCAATACAAAATTAATTAATCTCAGGGAGACTTCGGTCTCCTTTTTTTGTATTGCCAGTTGAATTTGCCGATGTCCGCTCTTGGGGGCGGTTTAGGCCGCCCCCGCCGCTCGGGCATCCCCCTCCAGAAGGAGAGAGGATGGCCTCCTCAGCTCACCGCCTTCGCACTTCGTCTTTGAATTCGCCCTGTAGATCTCTCTATTATAATTTGACTTGAAATTGGCTGAATGGGGTATGGTATATCATACTTTTGTTACGTGCAGAAAATTAATTTGGTGGATTCGTGAAAAAATATTAACTTTGCGCCTACAAAATCTGAAACAAATGGCAAGACAGCATTGCAACATATTAATTAGCAAACGAATTCAGGGCTTAAAAGGCTTTGAACGCAATGCTTGTGTGCTTATGCCGTCAACAACAGGCACATCATATTGCAGAGCTGTCCGACCGTTTTGTTTCAGTAACCCAACTGACATAAGTTAGTCTACAAATACAGACTACTGAGATATAACGACTGTCGGAAAGTCCTTACCTAACTTCCCGACAGTCGTTTTTTTGTGTCCTCACCGATATAACCTTCTCCATCGCGATTAGCTGCGGACACACATTTCAATAATCGCGTCTTATGACGCATAACTCTAATGAAAATGAGATTTAATGATCAAAAGAAATTATATCGCCAAAATGCTTTGACTCAGTCAGCCATCCTCTCCCTCCCCGACAGTCGCGGTCTTGACGTGACTGCCGTTTCAGGGATGTGTGCTGATATCATACGCAGCATACATGGATCGATGAGTCGCCTGGCTCCAATGGGCGACGATGAGAGGAGAAGTCTTTGGTTTGAAGTCAAGGGCAAGAGGTGGAAGTGGTATAGATTGTCGGTATCAACCTATAAGAATCGCCATTATCTCTATCTCACCGGAGACACTTATGACCATCATGTATTTTGTGACAAGGAAGATCGTAAGTCCTGCCATTGTTTCTATGAGGATGAACTCGCCGGAATATTCTCAAAAATCGAGAAGTATGTTGCCGGACTCGTAGACAACATCTTGTCTGCGCCCGAACAATATAATTCGTATGTCGAGAAATATTTGAGTTACTATCGGAGAGAAGGGTTGATAAAGAGGTCAGTCCTGAACTCTTTGATTCCTGATAATAGCTATGACGGAATCGATATACCTCGTGTAATCAACATATATGAGAATCAGGGCGAGCCTACTCTGTTCTCTGAGATGACCCTCAGACGCTATATGCACTATTGGCGTATAGCATACGAAGCTGTATATGGCAAGATGTCTGGAGATGATTTCGAAGTCTTCCGGAATTCAAGCAAAGGATATGAGGCAAGAGAATATAATCTTGATTCTGAGGGTGATTTCAGAAGATGGAAGAGCGATGTCTCACCTTATCACGGCTTTGATGTGGTGTATGCGAGAGTTCACATGTACCCTACATATACCAATGGACAATGGCATTTTTATGTCGGCACCGTTAGTTATTGGAATCTTGATGATTGCTTCCGAGCTGTCGTAGGATTGTATGATGCCGGAATCTCGGTTGAATTGGGAGAATTCGAGCATATTCTCGGAATCTTGAAGGAAACCGACTATGTAGAGATTACCCCTTATGCGTATCGATATATGCAGGGCGATGACATCGGTAGCCAGATGAAACTTCCTTATGCTGATGAAGTAGGCAAGCATGTTATAAAGAAAATAATCGCAAACACTAAATGGAATAAGCTTGAGAAGGTAAGTCCTTTCGCTTAACAACTTAACAATAAGGAAATATGAAAATACAATACGCATCTGACCTCCATCTGGAGTTTCATGAAAACAGCCGCTGGCTGAAAGATAATCCGCTGGCAGCTACTGGCGATGTTCTGATATTGGCCGGCGACATCGGCTATCTCGGTGATGACAACTACGCGCATCATCCCTTCTGGGACTGGTGCGCCGAGGCGTTTAGGCAAACTATCGTAATTCCCGGAAACCATGAGCTATACAAAAGCTTCGATATAAATGACCTTCACGAAAGCTGGCAACTCGATATTCGGCCCAATGTCAAGGTGTGCTATAACTGTGTGATTCAGTTGGCTCCCAATATCGATCTCATCGCGTCAACTCTTTGGGCGATGATTCATCCATGGGATGAGTATCAGACCGAACGCGGAGTGACCGACTTCCATCGCATACGTAACGGACAGTTCCGGCTGTCGGCACAGCGTTTCAATCAGGAGCATGAGCGTTGCCGTGAGTTCATCGAGAGAAGTGTGGAGCTGAGTAACGCAAAGCACATTATCGTCGCCTCTCACCATGTGCCGTCGTTCGAGCTTATGGCCGACGAGTTCAAGGGTAGCCCGATAAACGGAGCGTTTACATCCGAACTTGGCGACTTTATCGCCAGCAGCCGCATCGAATACTGGATATACGGCCATTCGCATCGAAACATAAACAAAACCATCGGTAATACCCGGTGCATCTGCAATCAGCTTGGTTACACCTTTCATGGTGAACAGGCTGATTTCCGCCGGGATGCCGTAATAGAAATAAATGACAATGAACTTCAAGTTTGACGGTAATCGGTTGTTTTTCACTTCCGACACCCATTTCAATCACACCAACATACTGCAATATTGCAATCGCCCGTTCAAGACGATTGATCAGATGAACGAAACCATTATCACAAACTGGAACAGAGTGGTTGGGCCTGATGATGTAATCTTCCATCTCGGAGACTTTTGTCTCGGTGGAGCTGAAGAGTGGAATAAGATTCTCAACCGTCTAAATGGCAGAATTTATCTCGTTCTTGGTAATCATGACCTCAAGAATATCCGACAAGGATTCATAGACAGGTTTGAGTACGTTGCAATGTCGATGTGCATTCAGGTCGGAAAGAAGAAAATCTACTTGAACCACTTCCCTTATCTGTGCTTTGAAGGAGGCTATCATAACGACGTGTGGCAACTGTTCGGTCATGTGCATACCCGTCCTTCAAATACCGGGATTGACGCCGGACGTCTTCAGTACCTCTTCCCGACACAGCTTGATGTAGGTGTAGATAACAATAATTTCATGCCTCTGTCTTTCGATGAGGTCCGCGCCAAGATTCAAAGGCAGATTGAATCGAACTAAGTATTTACCTTCTTGACGGCGTCTTGTTAGCAAACGAGATGCCGTTGAATTTTCCACATTAAGTGTACTTAACCCGGATGGATGGCGGTTTTGATGACGCCGTCAGCGCGGTTGGCGAAGAGGGTGTATGCTTCCTGGATGCTGCTGAGAGGGAAGCGGTGGGTTATCAGGTGGGTGGTGTCGATCTTGCCTTCGGAGATGAGCTGCATGATTTTGTCGCAGTCGCAGGCATCGACGCCTCCTGTCTTGAACGTGAGGTTCTTGCCATACATCCACGGCAAGGGCAATATCTGTTCCTTCTCGTAGAGAGCCACAATCGTGACGATGGCATTCGGACGGGCGCATCGCCATGCGAGTTCAAATGTATCCTCACCTCCGGCAACCTCAATCACGCGATCGGCGCCATGGTTCTTTGTCAATGATTTAAGAACCTCACAGCATTCTGCCGGTTTTACTACAACGACATTCGGATAATGCCGGCGCACAAATTCGCGGCGGCTTTCATCTGCCTCGCAAACGACAATCAGTCGAGGATTATACAACTGCACACACTCCAAAGTACATAATCCGGTTGGTCCTGCGCCGATAATCAGCACAGTATCTTCCTCGGAGATTTCAGAAATCTTTGCAGCCCAATATCCAGTGGCGAGAATGTCGCCTACAAACAGAGCCTGTTCATCAGAGACGTTCTCGGGAATCGGAGTCAGTCCATTGTCGGCATACGGCACGCGGACATATTCCGCCTGACCGCCGTCGATTCGGCATCCAAGCATCCAGCCGCCGGAGGTGCAGTTGTTCACGAATCCTCGTTTGCAATAGAAGCACTCTCCGCAGAACTCTCGACATTCACGGCAACCCTGTCGCCCGGTTTAACCTTGGTGACTGCCGAACCTATAGCCTCAACGATGCCAACTAATTCATGCCCAACGGTGATACCGACCTCAGCCTGAGGTACAGCTCCATGCAGAATATGAAGGTCCGAAGAGCAGATACTCGAAAGAGTAACCCTCACGACAGCATCCTTCGGGTTCAAAATTTCCGGCTTCGGCCTTTCAATCAATTCAAACCGCCCCGGCGCAGTATATGTCAATGCTTTCATCTCAAATATTATTCTATGTCCAATGGTAGAAGGTCATTATCGTTGAAGCGGTCGAAGTCGGACTGAAAGAGTTTGTCTTGGATTACACGATATTTTTCAAACTCAGTTTCAGCGTATTCTTTAGCTTGTTCGGCTGATACATGTCCGGCATCAGTCAGAACGGGACGGTCGGTAAGATCAAGAAACTTATCAATACGCTTAGCCCAGTCCTCCATTGTCATAGGAATATGACGCTTTGCCATATCTTCCGCCAAATCAAGGAAAGAGTTGACAATTCGTCCCATGTCCTCCAGCTCACTCTCTTTGAGGTAATTTTTGGCGATGCTGACATCCGGCTTGACAATCTTCCCGTTAGGAGCGTTCTCCCATGTTGTGAGACCCATGTGCTCCTTTTCAGCATTAGCCCGGTCAATTATCAGTTCAGCGGCAGTATGACCATGAACTGCGTAGTGCATCTTATTTTGCACCTTCTTGAAGAACAGTCGGGTAGTGGGGGCATCACGATTGTAATCAATGCTTGTAGCATAAATATCAGTCAGCTTTTGATAGAAACGCCGCTCACTGAGACGTATCTCGCGGATTTCAGCCAACAGATGCTCGAAATAGTTCTCGCCAATAAACGATCCGTTCTCCATGCGCTTCTTGTCAATCACATAACCACGGATGGCAAACTGACGCAAAATAAACGTACACCACTGCCTGAATTGCGTGGCTCGTGTACTGTTCACGCGATATCCGACACTGATGATAGCATCGAGATTGTAGAAATCCAATTGTCGTTTGATTTCGCGGTCACCTTCAACTTGAACTATTTCCATTTTGGAAACAGTTGAAGCGGGGCGAAGCTCACCCTCGGCAAAAATATTATTCAAATGCTTGCTGATTGCTGGCACACCCACATCAAATAGTTGAGCCATAGCCTTCTGCGTACACCACACAGATTCGTTATGATACACAACTTGCACACCGTCCTCTTTCCCCTCAATCTTAAAGATCAGGAATTCCGCAGTGCTGTTTCGTATCTCAAATTTCTTCGACATAGAATAGGTTCTTCATATTTTGGGTTACTGCATTTCTTCCTCCAATCTAGCTATTAGATTAAAGGAATTAGTATTGGGGAACATCTGATATACCTTTATTTCAGGATTGATCTTCTGCGCAAGACGTATTAGTTTGTCTTTATCAGTATTACCAATATTCACACCTAAATAAATTGAATCAAAACATTCTGGACCTATTTTTATGAAGGACCTGACTTCTTTCCAATTAAGCTCATTTTTATCTTGTTGGAAAGGTAATAAAGCCATAAACATTGGGGATGGTTTGAAGATATACAATCTCACTTCTTGTTCATGTTCCCAAGCTTTTGCTTTAGTAAATATTTGATAATTGAAAAAATCTTTATAGTCACGAAAATAATCCGGCTTTTTTATGATATCTCTATAATCAACTTCCTGACCTGGCGTGGTAACCACCATACCATATCCAACATGAATATATTTTTTTACATACTCCATATTAAGACCTATGCAGACTCCCACATGTTTATTGTAATAACTCCACATCAATAGAGAATCATACACCTTAGACAAACAGCAAATCCATAAATCATTCCTATAGTTTATGTATCTGTTAGATTCTAAATCTTCAATAACTGCTGCATCCCAAATTTTACATCTTTCTGATGGGACTTTAGAAAAGTCAATCAAGTTTGGATGACAATCAAATGGGTCATTAAATGTAGTCGCATTAGCATACATCAAATTACTATGATGTAGCATCATTATAGCACCGTCAATGTCTAAATATTTATATAAAAGATTATTCATTGTAGAATACTATTGAATAGTTGTAACGCGAATGTCATATTTATCTGATTGTATTCATGAGTGTCTTAAAATTGCTATAGATTACTTTGCTGTCTATATTAAGATTGTTTAGTGCTGAGATGATGTTGTTTTTCTTATTATACGGAGCATCACTTTCTGTTAAAAGTCTATTAAGTGGAATATGGCTTATGATTTTTCTTCCGTTTTCCGAAAGAGTCATAGCCTCGTTGATAGAAAAATAGCCTCCTAATTCTATTATCCGTGGTATAAGACCAAGAGGGCCAGTATACCAATGAAAAATTGGTGTAGATATATTGTATTTCTCCAATATATTTATAACCTCTCTCTCTGCCATACGTGAATGGATACTTATTATTTTTTTTTGACTAGATAAACAAGCGCAAATATAATCGAATGATTCTAACTGAATAGATTTGCTGTTGATGAAGTATTTATTAAAATCAAGTCCAACTTCACCGATGTAAGATGTATTGTTAATGAGTTCTTTAAATAACGAAAGTTGGGAATAGATTTCTTCTATAGCTTGAGGGTGGAAACCTAGAGCTAATCTAATGAACCGACAAGACTTTACAAAGGGGAAACCAATCTGAAAATGACGTGGGGTATTAGTCATTCCTATAATATAGTTTCCTCTCAATTCATTCTCGTAGAGAAAGGATTGTGGATTCTGCATTCTGTCGAAATGACAATGGCAATCTATTATCATCAGTTTGTGTTTAATAAGAAGTCCTTCATCCCTTTATTAACTAAAAAGGCCTTAAGTTCTTCTCGTGTTCTAACAACCAATTCGACATATTGCTCTAAGTTCGGGAAATTGCCGAACCCTATGATTTTAAGTTCTTCGGCAATGTCTTTTTTATTTAAGTCTTTCCTTAAGAAATTAAGCATTGCGAAGAAATCATTAGAAAGTTTACCTTTCCTATTATGATATAATGTTAGAGGTTCAATGCCGTAGGTAGTGAGATCTTCATATCCTAACAAAGATGCACGTCTATACATACATGGCATACACCGCCCACAATGAGATGCAAAATGATTGTCCAACATAAATTGATGTTGACTTCTCTTACCACATGAATTAGACTGAGGGACAATTTTAATAAGAGTTGAAAGATCTTTGCATCCATGCACCATCTCACCTTTTGTCTGAAATTCATATGGATTATGAGCTCTCGTTTTCACACCTAAACATAACAGCAAATTATTGAATTGATTTACCATAATGGGGTGTGTAGTACGAGTGCTACATGCACTTCTTCTAGAATCTGACAAAGGATAATTTAGTGAAACCGAACCATTCTCTGGAATCACTATATCAGTGCCTAAAGCCTCAGCAACTATGGCTGCGATAGCGAAAAACATCAAGGATCTGGATCGACTTGACAACTCCGAATTTTTTTGTTTTTGTGGCTGAATTCGAACCGCTTTTTTGAAACGGATGAATTTCTCGGGATAATGTTCATTTAACATTTTAAAGACCTTATTCTGATCACCTTTGGGCCCTCCCATAGTACTATCATAATGAGAAGCAAGAAAGATTTTACCAGGCTCACTTTGGGCAAGGTCAATAGCCCCAATTAGCGAGTCCATTCCTCCAGAAAAAAGGGATACAGCAGTAACCTCTTTGCATTTCTCGGAGAGAGGTATTGACGGAAGGTCATAGTTGTTAGAAGGTTTGAATTTTACTGACCATAAATCACCTGTCATAAATGACAGCAATTCATTCAAAGAATTTGTCAAGGGCTTCCATAATGTAAGATTTGACGTTGGCAAATTGACTATCATTTCCCTTGTTAAACCATTTATGGAAAATTGTTTCCTAGAAATGATTCTGTCAACGGAGTAGATGATGCCAGACATCATCAGCAAGTCGAATAAAACTTTTGGAACTAAATCTTTAAACTGACATATTTCAGAAATATCTATTTCTGCATATGTTCGCATATTAATAGCACCATTGATGAAAAGTGGAATCCTCATCAAGTATATCTTCCGGTTCTTTTGTTCAGAACTCTCGATTCTAATATCACCGCCTACTATTTCAATCATCTGGCGTTAAAATTTTTAGGATAGTTGAAAACTCTTTCTTTATAAACTCTCGCCCTTCAGTCCCTTTCCAATCTATTTCAGACACTTTTTTGCCATTGATACCGGCCTTAACATCTTCTATAATTGTTCTGCGGATTTCTTTTTTTATCTGTTTGGTCATTTTAATCCCATATTCTTTCTCTAGTTTCTCGGTAAAATTTTGCGATATGTGGCTATAAATGTAGTTGCCAAAAAAATCATCAATGTAATCTCTTATTCGATCCAGTCCAGGCTGTCCCTTGAGAAGTTCTTCTAGAGAGATTCCCAATTTGAGAGCCTCATTCTCGATTTTTCTGAACAAAAGTCGTAAAGCATCATTGGCCGCAGTATCTTCTAACGTTGTACCAGGCTCACAGATATAATCGAACAGAAGATCCAATATTTCTGATGTGTTGTAAGAACGAAGGTCATATCCTTTTGATTCCAACCATGCTGAAAGACCCTTTTCTGAAATGCTGCGAAAAACATCATAGAGTCCAATCCCATAAGAGATTCCTCGTTTTCCAAAGGAATTAGATTTTCCGCCTATGACATTATCTTTCCCGCCAGAGGCTTTCACAAGTCTGGAAATAGCCTTGGAAATATTCCGATGTATCCTTTTGTCAAGGAGGCCAATACGTTTTACTTGGCTATTGGAAAGATTCTCTAAAGAAGATAGAGAATCTAATTCAATAACATCCTTTGCAGTTTGAGTAATAGCCTGAGAACTTTGTCCCCAATTGGGATCGCCCGTTACAGATGGGCTATGTCTTTGTGATGTGCCCATATTACTTGTCTATATTAAGAGCTTTACGCAATTGCTCATTGGATTTAATAATCCTAAGCAATTCGATATCGTCTTTGTGGTTATTCAACAGTTGCCCAAATTGGTTTTTAAGAGAGAAGAGCATCAATGACTGGAATTCTATTCTTGTGCACATTTTAATATAAGAAGAATAGAATTTATCATCCTTCTCAGAAAGAATTAAATAGGTTAAATGTGTTTCATGCGAATCGGGATGAACTAAAATATGTCTTTCTAGTTCAGCAATGAAATCCTGAAGTCCATTCTCTCCCAATTTGGGTTGAATTCTAGTCCACTCGGCTTCTACTTCCGTTTGTGTTACTTCCTCTTGTGTCATGAGAATTACAGCATCTTTAATCCATTTAGGAATTAAGGTCTGACTATTCATCCCGTTAATAAGTTTATCTCTTGACACCCAGAATAATTCTCGCAAATTGACGGTGCTAAATAAAGGCTCATGTTTAATCACATCCAGAATGATTCCTTCATCCCATTTAGAATCAGGAATTGTGCCCGTACGGTTTTGGGCATAAGTTTCTAACTGAAGAAGTTCTTCAGAAGAATTTTTAGTCTTCATTGCGTAAGAATGCAAAATGTTGAAGAGTTCCTCATTATTGAGTTCTATGAGCATTAGTTTTAAGAGCGCATATTTTGACTCCGCATCGGTAATCTCTAGTTGACTCAGCAATCTTACGCGCAATTCATATGCGTTCAAAAAGCGTTTTATAAGTCTGGGATTACGACGTAAGGTAGATGAAATTATCGGTGCAAATTGGGAAATAAATGCTGTTGTATGAATTACTTCATCATATTCCTGCTTGTTTTCATCTAATGATGGAATTGCAGCAGTATCAAACGCTTCATTTTTATTTGTCAATGAGAATTGAAGATAGGCATCATAGACTTTATCAAAAGCTGTCTTTGGCAATAAAGATTGGCAAAATAACAGAGTGATATATGTTACAACTTCAGAGTCGCCTAATTTGGGAAGAACATACGGTATTTGAATAAACTTCTCCATGTAATATCTTCCTATTTTTTCAGCACTGTTCTTTTTTTCAGCACTGTTCTTATCTTCATCAGACAACTCATAGATTGTAGGTAATTCAGAGCGGATAGCAGAAGAAACAATGGTTTCATCTGCCGCAATAACAAAAGCTACCTTAGGCACATCTAAGAAAAGTTTTATTGCTTCTAAATTTTCAATAATGTGGCGTGGAAGACATCGATCTAAATCATCAATTAATACCACAATCCTATCCATTCCAGTAGCATTTACCAATTTCTCAAAATCATTGCGGAATTGATGAACTGCTTCATAAGCTTCTTCTTGATTGAGATTCTGGAGAGTATCTTCCAGATATTTGAGAGCCTTACTTTTATTCTCTTTAATTAATTCTATTGCAGTCGGAATTATTGAGGCTCCATGGGTTGCTATTGCCATCCCAATGTGAGGTCCGATATTCTTTACGCCCCAAATTAAGGCGCGCATTGAAAATAATGTGCTCTTTAGTTTATTGCAGAATCCAGTAACCTTTTCCTTAACTTCCTCCGAGTATCTTTTTTCGTCCTTTAAGGCTGTTATAATTCCGTTGATAAGAGAGACTTTTGCATCGTCAAAACTTTCAAAAGCCCATCCGTCAAAAGATATAACGATGGAACGATCCTTTATATCCTTGTCATCTTCAATCTGTTTCTTAAGAAGATTAAGTACGCTGGATTTTCCACAACCCCAGTCGCCATACAAGCCTATAGTAACCGGAAGGTTATTAGGCTCACGGAGAACATCCTTAAGCATAGAAGCATGTATGGCGTAGCCTAAGAAGTCTTTATCAGTATCTTTATCTGACCACATATCTTTTAATTTAATGGGTTTTCAATATAGTCCGTTTCAATAAGATTGCAGGAATTGCCATACGGTTCTTCCGGTTCTTCGACTTTAAAAAGAGTGGATCCTGAATTCCCATAGCCGTCTGACTTAGCCATGACATTTTGGAGCTGGGAGTAACTCCAAATTTGATTTGCCATGCGAGGCACGATGCCCTCGGTGCAACGGTGTTCGAGCGGATGATAAGAGCCTATCTTGATACGAAGTGTTGGATAATTCGGGATTGATTGCCCGTCCTTCGTTACTTTTGTGCGTGTCCCGAACGAAATGCGCTCAATGTCATAATATCCGTCGATTGTGTTGTCGATAAGAGGCAAAAGGTACTTGGCCTCGGAAATATCACCTCCAGGCATATTGAGCATAACATAGGTTGCTCCTTCTGCTTCGTGGTTGTAAAACAACTGATAGAGCTTTGCAATGTTCTTTCGACCGTCTTCTCCAATTTCCTCCTTGCGCACAAGACATGTTAGGAATTTCCCCATGCCGTTTGGACTTTCGACGGTACCTTTGACTGCTCGTTCTGTTTCAAGTCTGGTAGTCGGGTCTTCACCAAGGTCAACGGGGACGACGTAGAAGTTCTCGCCAAGCGTGGCCAACAAGCGGTCGTTATCTGTCGGAAACTCCTTATCGAGCGCGAGCGATAAAAGCTGTTGGTTCGCGTATGGCCGGAATGTTTTGCCGAGAGTTTCCTGAAAGTGTGCTTTGAAGTATGCCGACGCGTCTACGTCAGGATGAGCTGCCAATGCGTAAAACTCAAATTTCTCCTTGAGCATATCCTGCACGGCACGACGGAACTTGTCGCGGACGCTGTGTCGCCATGCGGCTTTTGCCCCAGCATTATTTCGAGCGTAAAGCGCAAGTACAAATAGGAAGTTGACATCGTAATGCGAGAGCAGCAGCGTGTCGCGGTCATATAGTCGGTTTTTGAACTGACGGCTGACAGGCGGCTGATTGGGATGCGGCTCGGTATAGTCTTCATACGACAAGGTTTTCTTGTCAATAGAAGCTGATATGAAGAAGTTCGGGATTACATTGTAGCCCTCAGTAACTTCATCGAAAAGTTGTATTCGCTCGAACGGGTCGGTCATGTCGGGCTTGCCGTTGAGCCATATATCAAGATTCCACTGGATAACATTACGCGCATAGGTGCGTTGTTTGAAGATGGATTCCTTGCCTAGCGAATTGCCGATTTTATAATACTTCGAGTCGCCGATGTAGTAAATATCATCGTCGGCTTTATCGTCGATCAGCAGTCCGTCGTAAGTATAGAAATGATCTACGAGTTTACCGTCGTCTTGTTCTTTCAATCCACGCGGTATATTGGTATCTCCGATAAGTTCGTCAATCATCGCCTCGAATACGATGTGGAAGGATTTCACAAGCAAGTATTCGCTTTGCGATGTATTGACACGGATTTTGTATGTCTTATCGAAGAAGGCATAACACAAATCCCACAGCTTGACGGCGGTGTCAGAGAAATACTTGTACTTTATCTGACGTAAGCGTGTACGCCCGAAACCGTCGAGGTATCGTTTGAACCTGGCCCCGGTGATGAGCTTGAATCCAAAGTTGATGTTGGAGCGGAAGCCGTATGTGTCCGAGATATATTGCAGAATTGAGAAGAAGATCACAATGAGTTCTTCATCGAAATTCACCTGCCGTTTTTTGTTGACTGGGTTAAGGTACGTCGGGCTACTGTCTTGAACAATGGCGGTAGTTCGGGCGATGGTCTTGCTCCAGTTTATCTTGTTAAAGCCGGAGTGCAGATTCTTAAGTATAAAAGTGAAGAACTGCTGATTTTCCTTGTTGAAGCGGATTAGCGACAGGATAACATCAAGAAGTGTGTTACTTTTTTTCTTGTGCGATCCTTTTCCCTCGTCTTGAATTTGGCGATGGAGAACGATTTCGTTCTTATCGTGCGAATCGTTGTAGACAACGATTGCTCGGTGAATCCACACGGCAAATTCATATAGAAACTTTCTATGTCTATCGTCAATCTTTGCTTCATCGAGATGAATGAGATTTTGAGGCTCATATTCACCGAACACCTTCCCCTGTTCGTCAATAAGAACTTTGGGGAGAATGAAAACTACGTCCTTGACTCTTTTATGAGGATTATAGTAATACCCAACGTAACTGACTGATACGCGCTGCTCAACGTCTTGAAGGGTAAAAAGCCCGTCAAGAACATCTGCGACATCAGCGACATTGTACTGGTATTCCTCAATTAGTAGTTTCATTATGAAAGTCGAGTAATATGGATATCCCAATCGTTGGCCTTTGAGATCAGCTTATCCATATGTTGTTTTCTCAGTTGAGCGGAAACATAAAATTTTCGTCCATCAGCGGTATTGAATACTTTTGATGCTCGATTCTTAGACATATCTGTCCTTTCATCAAATATTTGTTCAGTTTCTAGAGCGTGCTTAGGCAACCCAAAGCTATTCCACACTTGAATAGCTTCTTCCGTTGAGATATCAGGATACTTCTCAAAATATTTTTTTAATACGGTCAGGACTGTGTCAATCATCGAAGAAAATTTTTCCCCGTCTACCATGAAAGTAGGTTGAACCCATTCGCCTTTCTCGTTTTGAATTTCGCCGACATGTTCAAGATCCTCGACGACATCAAGATTGAAGTTGTCGATGAAATTCCCGAGGGCCTCAGAATCTTCGAAGAAATCGGTAAAGCGGAATGAACGGTTAGCTTTCTTGTTCTTGAAAAGCTCGCTCGACACATCAAAGTCCTTGAACACGTCTGTCCAAAGATAGAACAATACTTTGTTCAAGAATACGTCTTCCGAAATAATACCGGTGGCATTATCAGCCTTGGCAAAGAAATATCCCATCTGCTTGTCCGACGATTCGGTAAGCGTATATATTTCTGGGTTGATTTTACTAAGAAACTGCCCCCATGAATAGATGTTGTCTCCAATTTGGAATTTCCAATCTATTGGCTGCTGCGTTTTCTTATCGATTGGGTGGTACTCAATGGGCATATACTTCCAATTCCAACGACGTTTGAAAGCGGAGTCGATGGGGAAAAGCGACTGGTCGGAAGTGTTCATCGTAGCCCAGATACGAAGATTGGGCGGTAGGAGCAATAGTTCTCCGCTGAGAATTTTGGGCCCAATGACGTTGCGTTTGCCGTTGTCCTTGATGAGAACAAAATCGGCGATTGCCTGTTTTTGTTCCTCGGAGAGATTGCCGAAGCCCTTGTTGTCGGTAGCGAGGAATTGGCGTATGTCATCGTCGGCGTGGATGGCGTAAGAAGAACTAGCATGCGAATTACGATCGAGCAGCTGGAACAGGTCGCCGAAAATCTGGGCGCAGTTGCCGCGATTAATTTCCTCGATTACAAGATAGTGGGGATTGTCGAGGTCAGACCATGCAGCCACATAGGCTTTTATGAAAGCCTGAGGCACATATTTGTAGACAATCTTGCGCTCAGTACCGGGATGTTTTTCTGTCTTTGTGAGATATTCTCCGTAACTGCCCTCCTTTGTCTGATAAGTGGCTGAAATGGGAACGTCCTCCATAGTAGGTTTATATGCACCTACGAATGAAGCATAGTCGCTGTCTGGATGAAACGTTGTGCGCACAGAATTTTCATCATCAGTCATATCATCAATGGTGAATGATTTGCCTGTGCCAGGAGCACCGTAATAAATGACTTGAAGAGGCTGAGCATTTTTCGCTGTTTCAGTCTCCTGTGGTTCATCCATATCTACCACTTGACCCTTAAATTTGTCAAGAAGAACGGTGGCGGGAATTTCAGAAGAATGTACTCCATAGAGATTAAATGAACGCCCGTCATTCCCGACATCTTCAAGGATAAAGTAATCCTCTCCCGGATTTAGGTGAAGTTTTTCTGTTAGGAATTGCTTAAGAACGCAGATTCTATCCTGATTTGCATATTCTTTGCAATCAACGCCTATTCGGTCGCCGCCTCGTTCATCACCTCTTACCTTAAAAGACGTTTTGATTTTAGTCCCATTCAGATTCATTTGACTTTCCGAGAGTGCACGGAACGTTAAGACGACGGGGATTTCTCCCGTTTCCCAATTATGATGGGACATGAAGACTTTACCAAGTTCGACTTGCTTGCCATAGTCTTCGCCAATGTCATTGCTGCTTACACGTTGTATGTAAATCATTGCTGTATATATTTGCCCCATTGTTCAGCAATTGCTTGCGCAAAACCCGGGAATGTTTTACTTCTTAGTTTCCGTCTTTCTTCAGTAGATATCCTTGTATTGAATGAGTCTGAATACCATTTTGGCAAAGAGCGTCCACTCGATAGCACAACTCTTTCACCGGGATCTACAATATTGGTCGCAACAAGTGGCGGCAAATTGTGTAGCCAAAGACAGGTTTTTTTGGAAGCAGAGTCACCAAACCAAAAAGGCTGGACAGTCTGGTCAGGTTTACGATAGTTGGAGTTCATAACTCCAACAGGGTTCTCAATAGCCCAGTGTTTTATTCCCGTTCTTGTAAGACGGATAAAAAACTCAATGGCCTCTTTCTGTTTTTGTCTGCGGCCTATATGATTGGGGTGCTCACGTCTCTCAGATACAGGGAGATGAGCATCATCGGGATGGTACATCCATCGTGCGCCACTGACAGAAAGGTATGTGCAGGGCGGATGAGCTATCATTAGATCCCAGTTTTCACCGTTTGGCAAATAGTATTCATGGCCATTTTCTAGATGCCCACCTTTATTGGCTATGATTTCAAAAACATCTTGATGAAAGTGCCATTCCGGATGTCCTCCGCTGCACTCCAATATATCGCAACTGAATGCATTGAAGCCTCTTTCTCGAAAGGCTTTGCATACAGCTTGACTTTCTTCACATGCTATTAAAATGTTCATGAT
>OGYL01001672.1_pt1 | contig 16712 bp, 13 predicted proteins | sample 1576541 | NCBI WGS metagenome assembly OGYL01 (sample SAMEA3541551, study PRJEB24748) | human gut metagenome | biome: human gut; feature: human-associated habitat; material: faeces | place: China | collected 2012 | reverse complement strand
GAATTGTGCCCTCCTAGATACTTGCGAGGAATTCACCTCACAAATATCTTCACTGTTATTCAGCTACAGATTTTTTCTTCTTTCTGTTTAAGATAAATAGCAATCCAATTGCAAAAACAAAAATACCACCTGCAATGAATGGTGCTCCTACACCTGTTTTTACAGCTGGTAATGCCTCATCGTTTACCACAATGATAACTGGATTATTCTGTGCGAAGTCATAATCTTCACTGAGTTCTACAGCATATTTATTGTTATTGATTCTGTAACCTGTAGGTGCTCCAGTTTCCTTAACGTAATAACCACCGTTATCGCCATTAAATTCAACGTTCCATGTGATTACTCCATTTTTATCTGTTGTTCCTATACATTCCTTACCATTAACATCTTTAGCTACTGTGTTATCCGCATTGAATAATGTAATTTCTGCACCCTTTAATGTCTTAGAAGTGTTCTGCGCATCTACCTTCTTTGCGGATACATAATATGTCTTTCTGGCATCAGTTGCGATTAATACCTGCGCTTCATTCTGTTTACCGGAAACTGTGAATTCAATATCTTCAAATGTATTAAATCCAAATGGTGCTTCTGATTCTCTCAAGATATATCTTTCTCCACCCTTAACGTATTTAGAAGTATCAGTTCCATGTTCATCATCAGTTGATGTAAATTCATAAACAACTTCTTCTGTTTCTGGAATTAGGATCTGCATTAATGCACCCGCAACAGGCTTACCATAGTTATCGACCTTCTTCACTGAGATGTTTGTTGTTTCATCCATCATAGTGATTGTTGTAACTTCACTTGTACCGTACTTTGGCACTGTGAATGTGATGTTTGTTGCCTTGTATACACCTGCTACATATTCACTTTCTACAAGTTCATATGTATGCTCTGCAATCAACTTCTTATCTAATTTGAATGGTTCATTTGTTGTAATTCCATTGTTTGGAAGTTCTACCTTAACTGGATTATCAGCATCTGTGATATCTGTTAATTCAAGAGTTACACCCTGCACATAGTCTCCATTATCATCAACCTTTGCAATCTGATAGTTGATTGAATTATCAACTGCAGTTACAGACTGGTTCTTTCCATCTTCTGTAGTATCTGTTGTGATATCTTCAAAGTAGTAGTAGCCATCTACAGTTTTCACTTCACGGATCGTATAACTGGATGATCCATTCAGATTGCTTACTCTGTGTGTTGTTTCATCCCCGTTCAGATCAACATCATAATAGCCAGTTGTACCATCTTTCTTTGTAATCTGAGCAGTGTATGTGTATTCCTTCTTTTCAGAATCAGCACTGTCTTGATCAGTGTTTCCCTTATCTTCATCTGTCTTGACTTCACAAGCCTTTTCCTTGTCTGCATCTGTAGAGCCGTTTACTACCTTTGCATCTTCATCATCATTTTCCGTAACCTTTGCAACTGGAATGATCTTTGTAACAGTACCATCTTCTGGTTTATAAGTTACTGTTTCTCCACCTTCAAGTTTTGTTGCATCAGCTTCAGCAATGTCTACGATATGAGAACCGCTTACCCATTCATCAACTACAGTCCCATCTTCTGCAACTGCCTGAAGTGCAGCACCCTTTACATAGTTTCCGTTTTCATCTGTCTTTGCAACTCTTGTGATTTCATCTACCATTGTTATCTTCTGATCAATACCATTGTCTGTAACAGTAATTTCAACCTGAGTTGACTTGATGTAGCCTAAAGGTGCAGTATCTTCTGTCAGAATATAAGTCTTTCCAATTTCGATACCAGTTGGGTAATGTGTTTTATTTGTTGAAATCCACTGATCAACAATTTCTCCAGTTTCCTTGTCAGTTAAAGTAAGCTTTGCACCTTCAACTTCTTTACCGCCTGCATCTACCTTTGAAATTGTAACCTGCTTGTTGTAGATAGTTTCTGTCTGATTCTTCTTGTCATCAGCTACTGTAAACTTGTAGTCAGGTGCCTTAGCATATCCTGCAGGAACTACAGTTTCAGATGCAACATAAGTCTTTCCAACTTCAAGGTTATTTGCATCGTGATGCTTGCCCTTTTCTGTTGTCCACTGATCAACGATAGAATCTTCAATCTTGCTTCCTTCTTCATCTGTGTTGTAGATTGTGATCTGAGCACCTTCAACATTGCTTCCACACATATCTACCTTTCTCACTGTAAGGATCTTGTCAATCATTGTCTGTTCAGTAACTGCACCAGTCTCATCAACTGTGAAGTCAATTGAACTTGCCTTGACAAATCCAAGTGGAGACAGATCTTCATTCAATGTATAAGTCTTTCCAATTGTAAGACCTTCAACATTGAAATCCTTGCCTTCTTCAGAAGTCCATTCAACAACAGTAGCTCCAGTTTTCTTGTCAGTAACACTCATCTTTGCACCTGCAATTTCTGCACCTGCAACATCTGTTTTCTTTACAGTTACCTTTGTTACCTTGTTATTGATTTCTTCTGTTACTTCATATTCAGCCTTTTCAACATTGTCTTTTTCCTGTGCAAATTCAATGTCTTTTGGTTCACTCTTGACAATTCCATCTGGTACAGTAGTTTCTGTCAGTGTGTATTTTCCTAAAGGAAGATTTGTAACAGTTGCATTTCCTTCTGCATCAACGAAGATTTCGTTAACCTTTTCATAAGGATTGTTTCTGTCTCCAGTAAGTCTTACTGCCTGTTCTCCTGCCTTTACAAGTACAGATCCATCAGCAGGATCAATAATATCTTCCTTGGCAGTCAGTGTGAATCCAATACCGCTCAGATCATCATGATTGACGAATGTCTTGTCAGCCTTTTCCCACTTTTCAAGACTTTTCTTGATAACTAGCTTTCCAGTGATTTGCGTTTCTGGAACTTCTACTTCAACATAGTTTGTTCCATCCTGATCTACTTCTGTAATTGCTGATTCTTTAGCAACTACTTCAACTGGTTCCTTTAATGTTGTAAAGCCTGCAGGTGTCTTAACTTCTGTAATGTAGTATGTTCCTGCTTCTACACCAAGTGCAGTATAAGCCTTAGCTGCATCATTTTCACTTGGACTTTCAGTTACGAATGTACCTGCATCAACTGTAACCTTTTCTCCATCAGCCGTATCAACAATCATCTTTCTAGTTGTTGTTGAGAACTGATCGTATACCTTGTTTCCAATCTTCTGCTTTACATAGTTTCCGTTGGAATCCTTGATCTTGAATACTGCATTGTTGAGTTCAATCTTTTCACCAGTCTGATCAGATACCTTGTTCATCTTTAAAATATACAACTGATGATTGTTTGCTACATAAAAATGCTTTGTTGGTTGATTTTCTTCTGTAACGTTGAAAATTGCTCCATCATATGAAGAAACATTTCCTTCATAGTCTAGAACACCATCTGCATGGCTTGACTGGAAAATATAGTATTCGCCATATGCAAGATCTCTTGAATATGCCATTCCAGATTCATTTGTTGTTACAACATCATATTCCTTTGTTGTGAACAGAATATTTCCATCAGCATCATAGATTGTCTGTGAATCATCTGGTGTAGGATTGCCTTCAACATTTGGCTTCTGTCCGAATACTGTTTCATAAGCAAGTTTGTAGTCTCCGCCAAACTTTTCATCAACTGTAGCCTTCAGGAATGCAGTAAATTCTACATTTGCTTCAGGCTTCATTGTTGTGGAATGACCATTGTTTGAAGATGTGAGCATCTTCTGAACATCAAACTTTCCAGTAAATACGTCATTCTTGATATCAAAGCTCTTGTCAACAAGCTCACCGTTATTTGTTACATCAAATGTCGTTTCTGTTACTGAATCTCCATCCATTGCAAAACCAGTTGGAGCAGTTACTTCAACGATCTTGTATGAACCAAATGGAAGTGCATTTGTTACTGTTTCAAAATATCCATCTGTTGTAGTTGTGAATGTTGCATCATTTGTGTTTGCAGTACCTGCAGTTACAAATGACTGAGGAAGCTTGATTGCTTCTCCATTTGCAAAATATTCATCTTCTGAGAACTGTCCGTCTCCGTTTGAGTCAACCCATACTGGATTAGCAGATGTATTGATGAGTTTTAAAGTTGCCTGAAGATTTGTGTTGCCCTGTGGATATGTTGCAGTATCTGTATCGTTCTTCTGGAACTTGAATCCGCCTCTGATTGTCTGTTCAGTAAATGTCTTGTCACCAGACAGGAATGTCTGTCTGTTTTCATTGACTGTCATTTCTCTTTCAGTTGTACCTGCTACAAGATAGCCTGTTGATGGATCTGTTTTTCTTACAATATAGTGACCAACCTGCAGTGCATCCAGTGGTGAGGAGTATACACCGCCATTAGATGTTGTAAAGCTCCATACTCTTTCGCCCTTGGCAGCTGATGCTACCTGAGCAGTACCAACCTGATAGTCATTATCATTGATTACTTCATAGGAAGCACCATCTAATGAACCGTTGCCCTGTGGTTCAGCTTTGCCAGTTTCAGAATCAATCTTGGATGTGTAGAATCCACCCTTCTTAGGAATTTCAGAAATAGTATAATCGTTTCCACCATCAAGTCTAAAATTAATTCCATCACCAGAAATTTTCATTAATACCTTACCATTTTGCTGATTAAGTACTGAATTTCCGTTTAATGTCTTATTATTCAGAGAATAGATAAGTTGTTCATTTCCATCTTCATCAGTATATGTAATATCTGGAGCTTTAGTCTCTTCAACTGTAATAAAACCAACTGGAATTGTAGGAATACCTGCCTTTGTTTTATACAATGCATCTCCTTCAACTTTGTGTTCATCATCTAAAGATGCAATATACTTAATTATTCCACTAGACGTTATTATTTCTTGTGTTTCAATAATCCAAGTCCTTGTTGCATTGATTCCATTCAACTGATCTATTGTATAGTTATTTGATGAATCCAAATCGTAATATTTAATTGTAAACTGAGCACCTGCTAGAGAAGCAGGGGCATTTCCATTTGTCATATCATTATTTTTGGTTAATTTGATTGTAAATGGATCGTTACCTGGAATATCAGATACATTGATGGATGCAGAAGTGCCACTGAATGAGAATGGTCTTACTGTTGTATCAAGGCAGTATCCCTTTGGTGCCTTAGTTTCCTTGTAGTACAGAGTGCTTGTACTGAAACCAACTTTTACATTTGCAGATCCTTTTCCATCTGCAGCTGTTGTAATTTTTCCAATCTGATTTGTTGCAGCAGCATCAGAATAAATTCCATATTCAGCTCCTGCAAGAGAATAAGCATTTACAAGTCCATCAGTAATTGATGTATTTGCTGATACCTTAGTCAGATTAATAGAAACATTCTTGTCAACATTCGCACGGTAGACACCTGAAAGAACATTTCTACCTGTTCCACTGCTTGAAGCCATAGCTGTCTTGTATTCTGAATAATTAGCAAAGCCTCTATAATTTCCAGATGAGCCATGCCCATTTGAACGGAAATCAAACATCTGACCACCGCCAGTATAGACAGCCATATGCCCATTTCCACTTGTTCCATAGATTAAAATATCACCCGGAAGCAATGCACTTGCATCTACTGGAGAATTAGCAACTGTAGACCATTTCTCATGATTTTCAAAGTATGATCTCAATGAAGGTGGATATACAGTATTCAATACTCCATTAAGCATACCAAAATATGCATATGGATCAGCTCCTGCATCATGAAGTGCATGAGCTACAATAGCTACTGCACCTGCAGTACAGTCAAGTCCCACCTGATCAAGCTGTGCTTTAGAACCAGTCATGATCACATCAAAGTTGTTTCCGCCATTGAATGAATAATGAGAACCACTGCTTGATACTGTAATGTAATTTGCAATTGCTGTGTTGACATCAAGACCGCCATCTGCATGAACTGCAGTGACTGCTGACGGCAAGGAAATTACACTTGTCATTGTGAGAAGTGCCAGAAAAGATGTAAATGTCTTTTTTGCACTTCTTTTCATTCGATTTAATAATTTCATAAATTAGCTGCCTCCTTTTCCTCTTTAACGGTTCATTACCGCTTTATGAAATTGTTGATTCAACCCCTCTATATCTAATTCATTCCCACCACCTTTCAATGTTCCAAGGGCGTTTCGCCCGTCATTTGTTTGTATATCTTCCTCTTTTTCTTAAAGAGGAAGGAGTGCCACAGAATGATTTAACACTCTGTGGCGGGAGCATCACTTTCATTAAAAAGATTGTCTCTATAAAAAAAGAGAACTCATCCTCGTGTGTTCTCTACTGCATCATCTGTATTCTGTTTCCAATCAGCTTCATACACTCATTTATTTCCACTGCTTTAATTTCCTTTACATCCATTTCATCAGCACAGAAAAATTCCTTGTTCCACAAAAGAAAATCCAATGAATCATTAATTTCAATATCACAATAATCATTCAATCTTATTTCAAGAGGATATGCATCATTGAAATCCACATTGTAAACATCAATAGGATGTATGTAGTCAATATCAGCGAGATCAGCATCTTCTCCAAGATATGCCAGATCTCCATATTTCAACAGATACATTTCCGTAAAATCATCTGTAATAAAATACTGATAGAATCCATCCACATCAAAACAGCAGCTGTCTCCAAAAATCCATCCATTCTTGCTTCCTTCATCTGTTTCTATCCTGAAAGGTAGATATGTATCTTCTATCTTCTTTCTGATAAATTCTTTTATTCTTTTCAGCTCTAAAGTATCATTCATTGTAAGTACCTCTTCTCGTGGGCGGAACGCCCATGGAATGAAAAAAAGGCAACAGCTTTTTTGCTATTGCCTGATTAGTTCTTCTATTCACAGACAGTTTCTGTCCATGCCTGCTTGTCAATTACATATTTCTGCTCAGTGATATCTTCATAATGACCAGTACCTGGCACTACAGTTATTTCAACTTTATACCCTCCATGCACTGAGTCATCATTATCAGCCGAATGTTTTAACCACGCATTGCGATCTGTTCCAAAGTGTTGTCCACATCCACATACAATATCCTCTATTTCGTCATCTTGAGTATCCTGAATCCATTTCTGACCAGTAACTACTGTTTCCCAGTGACCTTCGGCATCATGATATACTTCATGGCATTTCTTTTCAGCAGGTTTCTGCTGTGTCTGAGTACTGCTTGATGTATTTCCACTTGGTGTGCTGTTGCTATTTTTAGAAGCTGCTGCTCCATTTGTTTTATCTGCAGTTTTATTATTTTTTGAATTAGCAGTGTCTGATTTTTTATCAGTCTTTTTGGAATCTGACTTTGTTGCAGTTTTAGTATCTTTCTTTGAATCAGTTTTTGAATCTTCTTTTGCTGATTCTTCTTTCTTTTCTGTAACAGTAACCGTTACTTCTGAATCAGAAGCAACACCGTTTGTACCAACAGCATGGAACTTGACACTGTAAGTTCCTGCCTTGTCAGTTTTAACATTTGATGTAACTGTATACCATGCTTCATCATATGTTCCATCTTCATTTTTACTTGGTTCTTCATCAACCTGCTTGCATCCGCCATCATCTTTAACAAGTGATTCAGGATCAAACTTATCACCTACTGCAATTTCTTTTGTTTTGTCAGTCGTTTTAAAAACTGGTGCATCTGAATTTACTACTTCAAATGTTGAAGTAATTTTCTTGCTTTCTCCACTCTTTTTATCTGTAACTGTATAAGTTACTTCAATATCTCCAACTCTGCTTGTATCAATATTGACTGGGTATGCAGTTGCTTCCAGATTTTCATCAATTCCTGCTTTCGTTGCTTTCTTGTCTGTCTTTTCTCCAATATAGACCAATGACAAAGGATCCACTGGTTTTCCTTCAGAAGTATATTCTACTTCTTTCTTGATTTGTGTTACTTCATATTCAACATCTTTATTTGAAGTGTTGCAGCCAACTGTTCCAGTAATAACAGCAGCTATAACAAGAATGACAGCAAGTACTGCACTTAGAATTTTAATTCTTTTCTTCTTGTTATCAATCTTCTTTTCGTTTTCATTCATAGTTTAATTTCCTCTTTTCATGTGTAATCTGCACGTGCTATATCTCTATGTTTTACCTTCAAGATACTTATTTTGGTTCTTCAATTTCAACAGCCTTTTGGTTTCTTCTCATCTTCCACTAGTACATCACTATCATCTTTCGATTCATTCACGGTTACAGTCTCTTTTGGGAACAGGGTTATTTCTGTTGAAGATTCCAAATTCACTTATAAGAAGCGCAAACAATACAACACCGAGAATATACAATTTCTTAAGCCTCTTAGCGTGTTCTTTATGTTTCTACAAATGTGACACCTCCAGCAATACTTATCTCATCATACATAATTTTACATGCATTTTTTTCAATGTTTAGTATGGGATGACAATGCAAATCACATCTATTATTCTGGATTTAATTGTCATTTGTCAGGAAAGTCACACTTTACTATTACTCAAAATTCTCTATGCATTCTCTTCAATATCTTTTATACGATTCAAACATTTTAATGCAGCGCCTGATTTGAACATTCTCATTATTGTTTTACATATCCACCCCAATAACCTGTTCTGTCCTTTCTTTCTGCATAACATATATCATTATCATTTAGAGTAATTCCATCATATTCGTACGCATCCATCATTAAAGCCTCTGCAATCTTTTCCAAAGCTTTCTTTTGACATCTGTAGTATTTAGCAATGTTGTCACACAACGAATAAATCTGTTCAATTGTATAATCTGCAGATAGTCCACTTGGTAGATATTTATAGATTACTGCCACACGTTCTTGCTCTGTCAGAACCATTTGAAACTTGGATAGTAATTCTCGACAATAGCACCAATCTAAATATGCATTTCTTGCTGATATTGTGTATTTACTATAAATGGATCCGTTATGATTATCTGGCTGCTTGATGATTGATCCACCCAAGGAAGGCATTAAAGCATTTACTTTATCGAAATCCATCATTGGCAGGAACTGATTATCAAATGTAAACATCTGATAATTGTATTTCAGATTCAATTCATCAATATAGTTTAAATATATTTCAATACGCTTGATTGGTGTTGTATGTAATCGTCTGAATTGTTCTATCTTGTTTCCCATGTTTCAGACTCCTTCAAATGTTTTAAATACAAGAGGATCATAATTGATTTTAAACAATCAATTTCATCATCTGTAAAGCCTAATTTATTCAACCTATTTACAAATCCTTGGAAATCTTTCACTCGCCATCCATATTCAATTGCTGCATTATACAATTTGTATATTTCGCTTGTACTCAGTGACTTCAACTCTTTCATTATTGCTTCATTCTCACGCTGTATTGTCTTGTAATCCTGTTCGTGTATATGCTTTAGCTGCACTAACGACATACGGATTGATGATAACTTTCCTTCATCTATATATCTTTGGTCATATTCACTCCATAAAGATTCCAAAATATCATCAATATTCGCAATCAATTCATTCACCAAATTCTCCATGCTTTCATCCATTATCAATACTTTCTTATAATTCATTTTGACTATTCCTTTCCAATTAGATAAATCTTTTTAGGACTACCACCATTTTTTGCTTCACGATAAATCAAATGTTTAGATTCCAGTTCTTTAAACATTGAAATAACACAAACTTTTGTTGTGTTCATATCTGCCATCACTGAACTATTTGAATAGTAAATGTAATGATACCCATTCGTATCTGTATGCCTATATCGTGGATCAGTAATCATCCTTTTAATGTTTTCCAGAAGCACATCTGGATGCCTCTTTGTCGTAATCTTTAATTCTGTCTTTTCCATACAATTCCTTTCTTTACAACATAAAAGGCGAATGTTTCTATTAAAGATACAAACGCCTTGAAATTAATATTCAATTGTTCTTATATTTAACTTTTCTGTTTTCTTGTCCATTCTTGCAGTAACTTGATGATCACATTTTCCATATCTCTTTTCGTATAATCTTCCGGAAAGAATCCTTTGAACAAATTGGTATCGAATGTCATACGGTCCAGTGGGCTTTTCTTATCTTCTTCCATGATTTCTTCAACTTTATCAATATCAAACTTTTTCTCTTGACTCAGTTTCTTTAAGCGTTGAGCTTGTGATAATGATGGTGGTGTTTCTAATGCACGCATTGTCTCATAGAAATCTTGTTGCTCTTCTTCATTCAAATAAGACAATTCAACAGCAGGGTTAAAAGCAATCTTCTTATTATCAACATATTCCTGAAGTTCCGGAATTAAATTATTCAAGCGAAGAAATCTTTGAACCTGTCTAGCACTATCTCCACCTTCTTCGCCAACTAAGGATTCCGAATTAAACTTCTTGCCAACTTGGCGAGAGGTTAAATCATTTCTTCTTCCTTGGTGTTTGAGTGCTTCCATCTTCATTTGATATGCTTTCGCTTTTTCACTTGGAAGAATATGTTCTCTCTGAAGATTCGCATCTACCATCAGAATTGTTGCCGCATCATCATCCAAATCTCTGATAATACATGGCATATCTTCTTTGCCAGCAAGCATTGATGCGTATCTTCTACGATGCCCAGAAATCATCTCATAATGTGAATCACCAATACGTCTGACAATTGCAGGTACCATAACACCGAACTCGCGAATACTGTCTGCCATCTTTCGCATTTCTTCATCGTCAGTCACTTTGAAAGGATGGTTTTTGAATGGCTCTATTAAATCTATTTTTAAGTTCACAACTCTTTCGCCAGTGTCTCTTCTTTCTTCTTCTGTTTTAAAAATATCTTCATATGATTTCATTGCGAAACTAAATTCTTTCTTTGCCATCTTCTTTTACCTCCAACACTAATCTTTTATATGCATCTGCTACTTTTCCCTTCGCATCATACGCAAAGATACTTTTACCTTCTGTTGCAGTTTCTTCAACTCTTACAGACCTCGGAATCTCTGTTTTGAACACTGGTACAACATCACCATATATTTTTCGGATTCTTTCTGTGATTTCTTTAGCATAAGTCGTCCTGCAATCAAGCATCGTCACTAAAATGCCTTCAATGTTCAATTCATGATTTAATTGTCTTTTTACTTTTTTTATTGTTTTGAATAGTTGTTCTAAACCTTTGATTGATAGATAATTTGCTTGCACAGGAACTATGACCTCATTTGATGCAGCTAAAGCATTCAATGTCAGCATTCCAAGTGATGGCATACAATCAATCAAAATATAATCGTAGCCATTTGCTATCTGTTGAAGGAGTTGTTGAAGAATTCTCTCACGGTTCATTGTGTTAACGAGTGAAACCTCAAGACCGGATAAAGTGATGTTTCCAGGTATGTAATCTACTCCCTCCTCGTGTTTACGAATAACCGTTTCACATGAGATAGGTGATTCGTCCTTTATTCCTTCGAGTAAGTCTGTAATTGTATTATTCAATTCGTCTGGGAAATCATGTCCTAAGCAAACTGTTAATGAACCCTGCGGATCCAAGTCAATCAGTAATACTCGATAACCATGGTTTGCTAATCCAATTCCTAGATTTAAAACTGTGGTGGTCTTTGCGGTTCCACCTTTTTGATTTACGACACTTATTATTTTCGTTCTCATATTTTAGCTATCCTTTTCATATTTTTTGTTACAAGCGATTTGTCATTGGTTCATTATATAAAGCACTTAACCAGTAGTTTTTCGGATTTTTTATACTCAAGACCAATTCTGGTGTTTCCCTACGTTTATTTAGAAGATCATTTATACACCAATAATCTATTTTTTTGAATTGCCGTTTTATTGTTTCTAAATCACGATATTCTCCAGCAATCTTCATCTTACTTCTTTTACTCGTCATGATTTCTGTAATAAGACCAACAATATTGTCCAAAAGTTCAACTTCCCAATCACTTACGCAATCATATTTCAGACTCTCATATTCGATTTGTGTTTTTATTTTTGTTTCAACATTTTCGTAATTAATTAGGTCTTTCAATCGATCATCAGTTATTGATTGTGAAGCATTACATAGTTCTAGTAACTTAGATTGATTGATATTTGTATTATTAGTATTTGTCTTATTTATTCTTTGTAGTGGTGGATTCTCCGGATATGGATTATCCGTATACGGAAAATCCGTAATTGGCACTTCCACATTCGAATTATCCGCATCCGGGAATTCCGTATGTGGTCTATTTGATTTATTCGACTCCATATTCGGATTTTCCGTACATGGTTTATCTGTTGAATCATTACTGATATTTTCCAAATTATTGCTTTCAAGCACTAAATCAGAAACGTAATACACAATTCCTGTGATTTTACCTTTCTTGTCTTTTGTTTGTTCTCGTTTCAAATAACCTGCATTTTCTAATTCTTTCAATCCACCATACAAGCTATCTCTTCCGTCTTTAGCACGTTTTATAAGATCTGCTATACTATATGACCAATCATCTGGAAAAGATAACATTACTGCTAAAATTCCTTTAGCTTTCCAACTTAATTTTGAATTATTTTGTAATACTTCGTTATCAATTTGAGTAAATGCCCTTCTTCTTCGATTTTTAAATTCCATGTTTATCCCCTTTCTAGCGTCCAAACAAAAAGAGACGCAAATTTACATGAATACGTAAATTCCCATCTCTTCTTTTATTCATATATATAACGTTTAAGACGTATCCATCGTCTCCAGGTCTACACAGACTCTAACTAAAAACGAGTCAATTTTCGACTTTTGTAGGCTTCCATCTGAATTTTTCTTAAAGATGAAACCATCAAAAAAGTGCTTAAAATAAAGGATTTCTGTTAGTTCAGCCGAGTTAGCAACGCGATAGTCTCCACATGTACAGTTTGTGGAAACATATCACATGGTTGTACTTTCTCTAATTGATAGCCATTCTCTGTAATGATTTTCACATCTCTAGCTAATGTTGCTGGATCACAGGAAACATACACTAATCTTTCAGGTGCAATCTTAAATATTGCATCTAGTGTATCTTTAGAACATCCTTTTCTAGGAGGATCTACAATCATCGCATCAATTTTAATATTTGAAGCAATTAACTGATTTGCACCATCAGATGCATCCGCATTCATAAAATGAATATTGTGAATATCATTTGCCTCCGCATTGATTTTAGCATCTCTAATCGCATCCGCTACGATTTCAATACCATACACTTCCTTTGCTTTCTTTGCACCAATGATACCCATCGTACCAGTACCACAGTAAAGATCCAATAATGTTTCTTTTCCTGTAAGCTGTGCATATTCTAACGCTGTAGAATATAAAACTCTTGTTGCGTATGGATTAATCTGGAAGAAAGATCTTGCGGATATTCTAAACTTACATCCTAACAATTCTTCTTCAATATACGGTTTTCCCGCAATCAATACTTCTTCACCATCAAGAATTACATTATCTTCTCTACGATTAATAATGCACGACAAAGAAGTAATACTTGGATATTTCTCTTGTGTTAATGCAATCAGTTTATCACTATTTTCAAATGGCCAGTTTCTCACCACAAAACAAACCATAACTTCACCACTCACATGTGCATGCTTAATTAACACATGACGAATTTCTTTTCCACAATGATATTCTTCAAAAGCCTGTTTAAAGAATTGCGTTAATTCATTTGATAATTCCGTCTGTACGTGACAGCTGTCATACGATACAACACGATTCGTATGATTCTGATAGAAACCCATCTCTACTTTTTCATCTCTTACCTGTACAGGTACCTGTACCTTGTTACGATAATTCCAGTATGGTTCTTCTTTCAAGATTGGAAGTGGCTCGATTTCAATTCCAGCATTCTTGCGAAAACAATCTTTCACTTTTCCCATTTTGAATTCACGCTGTGCATAATCATCCATATGCTGCAGCTGACAGCCACCACATGGTCGATACACAGAACACTTTGGTTCCACTCTATGTTCAGATGGTCTCAAAATCTTCACTACTCTGCCATAGCCATAGCTGCTCTTCATTTTTGTAATACCGATTTCTGCTTCTTCACCAGCAAGCAAACCAGGCACAAAAATCACCACATCATTGATTCTTGTAACTCCAGCACCTTCAGATGAATATCCAGTACATGTAGCGGTATAAATTTCATTCTTTTTCATTTCCATACAATTTCAATAAAAGGGACATACTGTCCCTTCTTCCTTATTATTCTGCAGGTTGTTCTTCACCAGATGCATCATCATTAGGTACATCTTCACCACCAGTGATTTCACCACCATTTTGCTGCGCTTCAGCACTTGCACTTGCTGCAGCCTGACGATCAAGAACAGCTTGTCTCAACTTATCCGCAACAGCCTGATCCTTCGCAACAGAAACTGTCTGTTTCTGAGGTTCTGCCATATTTGATGTCTTTGTATCAATGACATAAATAAAGTTTTCACCTTCTGCATCCGTTCTTTCAGGAAGTGTATATACATGAATTTCCAGATCATACTGCTTCTTAGAATCTGTCTTTGTGAAATATACAGCTGGATCAAGAATAGAAGCAACTGTATTATATACTTCATCTGCTTTTGCATTTACAGTTTCTTCATTTGCATCATCCGCAACATCAACATATACACGTAATGTAGCTGTTGTCATTGTAACAAATGCATTATCCTGACCACCAAGAGCCTTCACTGCACTTTCAACGTCATTCATCTGATTCTTTGTAATTGCAGGATCTAGATCACCTTCAAAACGATTTCCAAGTACTGGTGTACCAGTATCCATACTAGATGAAAATAAGATCCAGCCAAGTACAACAAATGGTGCTAATACCAAAATCAAGCAAATAGTAAACAGAATACCTGTACGATGTGTCTTATTTTTTTTCTTAAGAGATCTAGCTGTCTCTTTTGTTTTGTTTTGTGTCATTTATCTTTCTCCGTTCTTCTATTTTAAACTTTTTGAAAGGATTTGACTACTCACCAATACGCTTCTGTAGTTCTTCTTTGATCAACTTATTAACAATACCACCGTTTGCTTGTCCCTTGGATTTCTTCATAACCTGTCCCATCAAGAAGCCAAGTGCTTTGCCTTTGCCATTCTTGAAGTCTTCAATTGCCTGAGGATTTTCATCCAGAGCTTCCTTGACCATTGCTTCAATGGCACCAGTATCACTCATCTGTTTCAATCCCTTCTTTTCAGCAACTGCTTCAGGATCTTCACCATGCATCATTTCATCAGCAACCTGTTTTGCCTGTGCATTAGAAATCTTTCCATCTTCAATCATGCCAACAAGCTTTGCAAGCATTTCAGGCTTCAATTCACAAGTTTCAATTGTCTTTTCATTTGCATTCAGCCATGCAGATACATCAGACAACAGCCAGTTACATGCAATCTTTGCATTCTTTGTGAATTTCATTACTTCTTCAAAGTATTCACTCATTTCCTTGTTAGAAATCAAGATTGCAATATCATGCGCACTCAAACCATATTCCTTAGAATATCTTTCCTTACGAGCTTCCGGAAGTTCAGGCATATGATCCTGAATATCCTTGATCCATTCATCGCTCAAGCGAATAGGGAAAATATTAGGTTCAGGGAAGAACTTATAGTCAACATTGCTTTCCTTAGAACGCATTGCAATTGTTGTACCAGTCTTTTCATCAAATCTTCTTGTCTGCTGAATTACCTTTTCACCATTTTCAAGAAGTTCCTTCTGGCGCTTGATTTCGTAATCAACTGCCTTGCCAACATGAGAAATAGAGTTGATATTCTTGATTTCACACTTTGTACCAAGTACGCCGCTTCCCTTAGGAGAAATAGATACGTTCGTATCACAACGCATAGAACCTTCTTCCATCTTGCAGTCGCTGACACCAATGTAATACAGCGTCTGTCTCAATGCTTCTACATATGCTTCAGCTTCTTCACCAGAATGCATGTCAGGTTCAGATACGATTTCAACAAGTGGTGTTCCCGCACGGTTAAAGTCCAATAATGAGAACTTTGTTAAATGGAACTGTTTCGCAGTATCTTCTTCCATGTGAATACGATTAATGCGAATCTTCTTCTTTCCACTCTTTGTATCAATTTCTACATATCCATTTCTTCCAATTGGATGAAACTGCTGTGTAATCTGGAATCCCTTTGGAAGATCTGAATAGTAATAGTTTTTACGATCAAATTTCACAAGTGGATCAATTGTCAGATTCAATGCTGTACAAGCCATTACTGCTTTTCTTACAGCTTCCTTATTTACTTCAGGTAATGTTCCAGGGTGACCTAAATCAATTTCATTCACGCAAGTATTTGCTTTACGTCCAAAGGAAGTAGGTGCTCCAGAGAACATCTTTGTGTTTGTTTTGAGCTGGCAGTGAATTTCAATACCAATCGTTACATCGTATTCCATTGTTACTTCACCTCAACTTTCATATCTTTATATCCAGTGATATTTTCAATCGCAAGACCAATATTGAACATATCACTTTCACACCATGCTGGTGTTGTAATGTTAATACCAATTGGACATCCTTCTTCAAATCCCATTGGAACAGTCATGGAAGGATAGCCTGAGAAGTTACCCATTGCCATATAGTTTTCCGCGATGAGATTTTCATCAGATAACTGATTAGATAACTGATCCTGATCTTCATCCTTGTTGATGAATGGTGCAATATTTCCACTCGCTGGAGTGTGCGAGAAGCTTAAGCAGGAAATTCCTAGACAGCAGTTTGAGATTCCTATTCAGGCGGCTATCGGAAGCAGGGTTATAGCAAGGGAAACTGTTAAGGCACTTCGTAAGGATGTACTTGCCAAGTGTTA
>OGYL01001665.1_pt1 | contig 16752 bp, 18 predicted proteins | sample 1576541 | NCBI WGS metagenome assembly OGYL01 (sample SAMEA3541551, study PRJEB24748) | human gut metagenome | biome: human gut; feature: human-associated habitat; material: faeces | place: China | collected 2012 | reverse complement strand
ATTCATTATGATAAAGACCACGCTCAGAATAGGCGGAATGATGTGCGGCATGTGCGAAGCGCATGTGAACGACGCCATCCGCGCCCGCTTCAACGTAAAAAAGGTAACATCGTCCCATGCCAAGGGCGAATGCGTAATACTGTCCGAAGAGGCTTTGGACGAAACCGCCCTGCGCGCGGCAATAGCCGGCACGGGATACGAACTGAAGTCACTCAATTCCGAAGAATATAAGAAAAAAGGTTTCCTCGGCCTGTTCGGAGGCTAAGGAGAACAATAGGCGTCCGTACTCAGATCCTCCTGAATAAACTGAACGGACACAATAGATTTTGCGGCTCTTTGCTTAAAATGCCATCGGGGCAGGTGGCGTATTGGTGGAGAGCCGCTCTTTTTATGCGCCGCTGCATATGCTATAATAAATCCAAAGCCGGAATTATAATTGGAGGATGAGCCATGGCATACCGCGTTGCCATATGCGACGACTGCGCAGCGGACGCGCAATTTGTGAGTGAAATACTTAAGGCCTGGGCAGATGAGCGCGGGGCGGAGGTGAACGCGGAAATATATCCGTCCGCCGAAAGCTTTTTGTTTGCGTATGACGAAAACAAGGCTTACGACATGCTGCTGCTGGATATTGAGATGGGCGGCATGGACGGCGTGAGCATGGCGCGGCGCGTGCGCGCGGGGAACAAAACCGTGCAGATAATATTCATAACGGGATACAGCGACTATATTGCCGAAGGGTACGACGTTGTTCTCGAGCGAATACATGGACGACGAACTTGGGCTGGTCTACTACAACTACCGGCATCTCAATCCGCTTGACGGAAGGTGGATCAGCCGCGATCCCATCGAGGAAGAAGGCGGTTGGAATTTGTTCGCGTTTGTAGGAAATTCTCCGATTCATGTGAATGATAATAAGGGGTTGAGCGAAGATGAAATTTGTAATGTAATAAACAAAAATAATAAAACTATTGATGAAGTTCGTGCTGGATTTGATCCTATTTTGCAAAAAATAGGTGATTTAATTCATATATGGGATTTGTTGAAAAAGTTTAATTCTAACCCAGCCAATCATAAAGGGGAAAAGATAACTGTTATTTTAAAAAATTCAGATTTAATTATTGAAGGTGGGCGAAATTCGTTTTTCCTTATAAGAACTCCTCTCAAAGATTGCGTTAGAAAACTTTGTTTTTCTCGTCGAGGTTTTGGAGGAAGTCGGAACAAAGGCGAAAGAAATCTTGCCGGATCTCCGGCAGGAACTCCCAACGAATTTAAAAAAATGAAACCTGATCCTAATAACCCTGATAGAGTCCTCATGAAAGATCCTAATGGGAAAACTATATCAAAACCAAAGCCAAATGGTTTCGATGAATTTTGGAAAAATAAACATAATTAGTTAATATGAAGATTAATATTTGTCCTGAATTGTGGGAAAAGTATCTTGGCAAGTGGAATTTTTCTATTTTTCTAGATTATTGTCTTGAAATAAAAAGAAACAGAAAATCAATTAGTATTGATATATTTGATATATTAAGAGATGAAAAATGTGTGTTAATTCCAATTAAATTAAGTGATGAATACTTGTCTTTTTGGATGCGTAGCAGTTGGACAAATATTAAATTCTCAATTTTTCAACATTTAAAAAATGAAACTCTTATAGTAGATTTTTCGGATTGTGATATTTATAAAAAGACATTTCCAGTACAAATTAACCAATCTCATAAATATATCGTTGATTTTAACGCTTCCAAAATGCCGAAATGGATTTACGGGACATGGCAGACAACAGATGGTTTAGAGTATATGAATATAAGCCGCGACGATACTAATTTATCAATAGCCCTTTGGTCTGATTTTGGGGATATTCCACCAACTCAAAATCGCAGTTTTCGTAAGATTATTTCAGTCTATGATATAGATAGTTTTAATATCAAGATGATTGTGAAAGGATATGATTACAGTAATAAGATTAGAGAAATAGTAATATTATTCGATTCTCATGCGAAAGAAGTGAGATTAATTTATTCGAGATCGGTAGAAGCTAAACGAATATGAATAATGTTTAGTTCTTTTTTATTTGATGATTTTCATTATAATAAATTTTAAATATAATTCACTTATTTTTATTAAAAACTCCTTCCAAAATCATATTGGAAGGAGTTTTTTTGAAATTATTTAGAATAGGCCACGACAACACTGTCACGACTCGAACCGACCTAGTCGGTCGAGTTGTCAGTATGACGGACACCGCCGGAAATGCAGCCGTAACGAGGGAATACGCTTACGACAGCCTGGCAAGGCCCGTCACGCGGCGCACGGCCCGCCAGGGGAATACCGTCAACGACAGCTTTGCCTGCAACAGCCGGAGCGAACTGACCGCCGCCGCCGTCAGCGGCAAGACATACGGCTACAGTTACGACAACATCGGCAACCGGAAAACCGCGCGGGAAGACGCGGAAGAAGCGACCGCCTACACAACCGGCCCGCTCAACCAATACACCGCCATCGAGCGCGGAGAAGAAGCCGCCTTTGAGCCGGTTCACGACGCGGACGGCAATCAGACATTGATCAGGACATCCACCGGCATCTGGCAAGTCGCCTACAACGCGGAAAACCGCCCGGTGCGCTTCGTCAATGAAAGCGCCAAAACCGTGGTGGAATGCACCTACGACTACATGGGCAGGCGGCACACCCGCAAAGTGAGCGTCAACGGGACGGTGAGCAGCTACCTGCGCTACATGTACCGTGGCTACCTGCAAATAGCCGCCATAGATGCCGTCAGCGGGGTCTTCCGATGGTTCCTGTTCTGGGACCCGACGCAGCCTGAGGCTGCGCGCCCGCTGGCCATCCGCAAAGACGGCACCTGGTACGCCTATGGGTGGGATCTGACCGGGAACGTCACGGAAATCTTCGGGAAAGCCGGTTACCTGCGGACGGTCTACACCTACACGCCTTACGGAGAAGCCGCCGCCGAAGGGGACGTCACCCAGCCCATCCAGTGGAGCAGCGAATACAACGATGAAGAACTGGGGCTTGTCTACTACAACTACCGGCATCTCAATCCGCACGACGGAAGGTGGATCAGCCGTGATCCCATCATGGAACAAGGAGGGTGGAATTTGTTCGCGTTCGTAAATAATAATGGTATCATCAATATTGATTATTTAGGAAAAAAAATAATACCGAAAGATACTCCTATTATTGTCATTACTATAAAACGAAAAACAATAAAATGGAAACAGCTTGTTAGAGAGAATGTATTTAAAAAACTGGAAGAAGAAGAAGAAGATGCATATGGGCACTGGTGGGTTGAATTGGGTAATGAGAGCTATGGATGGTGGCCAGCTGAAGGGGTGGATCTACTTTCCACTCTTACAGGAGTACCTGGTTATTTAAATGGTACTTTAGATGCCCATGCAGCAGGGATGGCAAGTATGACTAGAGATGCTCATCATGGTGATACTGCAGATTATGAATTTCATCCTGTCCTTAATACTGGTATATTTTTTTCAACATTCATGAAGTATGGCAAAGAAAAAGGAAAAAAATGTTGTGATGTGACAGAAGAAGGTATAAAAAGCTGTATACGTAAATTTGCATCTTCATATTCTGGGTCTTGGTCCTATCCATGGGGACAAAACTGCCATAGTTTTCAAAAAGAGATGATGAATATGTGTTGTATTAAAGAACCATAAATGTTAGATTATATAATAAAATGTCAAAGAATAATTTTATATATTTTTATATGATTATCTTAGTGGGGATATGTATTTTTTCTCCAATAGAAGCAAGTGCTGTGGAGCAAAGTAAAATAATGAATCTTGTATATGATAGTAAAAATTCTACCGGTAAAGATTTTATTCTTCCTGATATAGGTGTTTCTGTGAAAACTGCTTTTTTTATACTATGTAAGTCAGGAAAGATGAGTCTAAAACATACTTATAAGGTCTATGCTGATCAACAGTATTATTATTTCGTTGATACTTTTTTTGGGACACCTAAAAAAGACGACGATATACGAGAAAAATCAGTTAAAATAAGTAGGGATAAAAAGCTGACTATATCTGATATTAAAGTGGAATAATATATATCTAATATTTAATAATACGCCTGCAAGTTTACTTGCAGGCGTATTATTTTTTTGCAAGATGCCGTCAGCGGGGTCTTCCGATGGTTCCTGTTCTGGGACCCGACGCAGCCCGAGGCTACGCGCCCGCCGGCCATCCGCAAAGACGGCGCCTGGTACGCCTATGGGTGGGATCTGACCAGGAACGTCACGGAAATCTTCGGGAAAGCCGGTTACCTGCGCATAGTTTACACCTACACGCCTTACGGAGAAGCCGCCGCCGAAGGGGACGTCACCCAGCCCATCCAGTGGAGCAGCGAATACAGCGATGAAGAACTTGGGCTGGTCTACTACAACTACCGTCATCTCAATCCGCACGACGGAAGGTGGATCAGCCGCGATCCCATCAAGGAAGAAGGCGGCTGGAATTTGTTCGCGTTTGCAGGAAATTCTCCGTTTCTTCTGGTAGATGCGCTTGGCCTTTGGAAAAAAGAAGCAGGCAGTGAAACTATATGGTCTGCGGAAAAAAATGATACTTTGGAATCACTCGCAGTTAATGAAGGAAGAAATAAAGGAGATTACGTATGTATCTGGCCCACAGAAGGAACCAGGGATCATGGATATCCCAGAAAAATTAAGCCGTGCGATAAATACGATGTAAGTAATCTAAGGCTTCCTGAACAAGAAAACAGCGTGGAATTGTTGGTTGCGGATGATTTATTTGATAGCTATAAAGACATTTTCCCCGGTATACGTAAGGATATCGAAGGAAAAAACGTTGCAAAATTTCTACAAAAAATATCTCAAGAAGGAAAGAAACCTATTACCTCTTTTATACTTGCCGGTCATGGAGGACGCAGCTCGAAAGATGGAAATGCCTTTACTATTAATTCTTTGTCAAGATTAGAGAAAAAGCCTTCATTCAGTAGAGCTCAACAAAAAAAGGGGCCTGTCCGCTGCTGGTTCTCTGTCGTAGCGACTGTCATGTTTTCAGGCTGCAGCAGCAGTAGCTTTGCAAAGCAATTCGCAAGGGAATTTATGAGAAAAGGTACTACCGTTGCTGGGACTAATCAGCCGATAGGAACTTTTGTTCATCCTGTAGAAGGGCCTCAAATAGTCTATGGTTATTCTAATGACCCAAAAACTCAGGATCTAAAGGAAGATGATTATTATTCATCAAAAGTGTGGGAAACATTCAACGGGAACTTGTAAAATATTGGAATGATGCAGAATACTCTTGCGACACTATTTTTATTTTCTATAATAACTCTAGACAAATTTCATAATAAGCATTCTATTTGCCAATGAATGGGAACAGGAACCGAAGGGATCTGTTATCGACAAGATAAAAAAATAATTCCGTAAAATATGATGATATCAAAAAATGTTGTTTTTCTATGCAGCGCATTGCTTTGCTCCTGCTCGGAAGATGTTGATTTGTATCAATCCGATTTAAATAATCATTCCGTTAAAACAAACAGGAATGGTTTGTATAGATGCCCACCGGAAGAGTTATGTAAAAAATATCCTCTTAAAAAATATTCCTGGAAAGAAAAGAAAACAATAGCCAAGTCTTTTGTTATTGGGACAACAACTCAACAAGAAGTAATAGATATTTTAGGAGTTGGGATAGTAGGAAGAAATAATCCTCCCGTCATAGATAGGTTGGGTTATCGTTGTGACAAGAGCGATCCGGAGTATCCTGGTGACGAATGGTTAAAATTTCTTGAATTTAACTTTAATGAAGAAGGGAAACTTGTTAATTATTATGAAGTAAAAGTACCCTATCCTGTTCCTCATTAATATTTTTGTTATTTATACCATGTTCCTTCCGGCATAAGCCGGAAGGAACATTTGCTATTATTTTAACTATTGATATTCAGTAAATTGCTCCGATAAAAAATCGGGAAGATCAACGGAATAAGACTAAAGTAAATAATTCCGTGAAAATATTATATAGAACTTTTTTTGCTTTTTATATTTTTTTAATAACAGGGTGCAGTTCTGAACAAGAATCATGGGATATCTGTAAATTAAATGAACATCTTGGAATTGATTTGCCGTCCAGTAGTATAGTTCTTTATGCAAGCGATGGAGGAGGAAAGATGAGAGATATAAGTTACGAACATTATTCTTGGACTTTATATTCTCCTGTTTCAGTCAAGATGCCGGTAGAAATGAAAGCGAGATTTCCTCTGGAAGATGAAATAAAATATATTGAATCTACAATGCATAAGATAAAAATGAAAATATCGCAAGCTCAGTATGCTTTTTTTAGCGATTGGAGAAAAAATAACTATATTTTTCGTGCTAATGTTGTAAGAACTTTACACGGAGACTTTCTTGTTATTTCACGTTTTCGTGAAAAATAATTAATCAAACTCTAATACAGAAAATAGTCGTGTCTTTTTAGATATTTATTTTAGTACCTGTCTTCGTTCCAATTTACTGCTCTACAATGCTAGAGGGGACAGCCGCTTGTCTCCGTACGGAAGCAGCTCTTGTCCGAACTCTCCGGAGTTCTGGAAACAAAAGCGGTCATCGTTGACGAACGCGGCTTGACTTCGGCGGAATGAACGGAGTATGCTGAAAATACGGGAAGAGTCCAAAAGAACGACTTCTTATGTTCAAGCGTCACGGCGATAGTCCTGGAGCTTGCACGGCCACGGGGATGATTCAGATCTGATGGACTTGCCATGGGGCCATGAGGTTGGAACGCGAAAAATGTATGACGACGGTAGCCAGAAACTAGTGAAAACTTCTATCGATATCAGGAAGTCTCGACAATGCCGAATAAAGTTGCTGTAGCAATGCTTACAGCAAGAGACCTAATATCAAGATATGAACCAAAGTTAGTAAATTGCCTCCTCTGAATCCAAGTACCGTTTCTGTTACACCTAATGCGTTTAAGATAGATGAAGAATGCGGAAAAAGGGAGAATAAATAATCAATAACATGAAATTTTTGTTAATTTTTATTATATCTGCTGCTTCTATATCTAATTCTAATATCAAAGATAAAACATTGATATTGAAGGAGATTATGGAATTACCGCCAAATCTTTTCTATGAAGAAAATAGAGAATCATTTCAAAAAAGGATTGAGCAAGGTAAATTTTGGGTAGATCAGGAAGAAAAAATATCATATCTATTCATAAACGGAGATGGTGAATTTGGAAAAAGATTATTCATATTAGATGAAAAATTAAATTTATATGTAATTCATCTAAGTAATGATGAAGAAGGAGGTAAGGATTACATGTTGTATAAATATGACCGTCTAAAGAAAACAGCGTTTTTAATTGGTACATTTAAACAGGATTTATTTGAAAAATAAATATATTGATACGCAGTTTTTTTGCTAATATGATTTAATAAATTTAAATAGGCCTGCAATTAAATAATTGCAGGCCTATTTGTGTTTGGATGCCAGATTACATTGGGATGCAATATAATGGAGGGAAAATTGTCACAACGAATATAATAATCATATGAAATTATGTATAGTATCTTTAGTGTTATTTTTTAGTACGTCAAATTGTCAATATAATCTTAAAACGGTTGTAGAACCTAATAAAAATCATGATAGTGCCATTGTTGATGATGTTCAAATATTGGAAAAATCATCTAGTGGTTCAATATGGAAAAAATTTTATGTTAAAATTCATGGTTTAGAAAAATATATTCCAGGAGAATATATAGATTCTCCATATATTATTGAATACAAAAATAGATTTATTATAGTATGTTCTATTAAAAGAGAATCGATTGTTTTTGTTGTTACAAGAAAGAATAATCAATTGGAATTTATTCCTGTAACTGAAAAAAATAATTATGAATTGTTCATGGATAAATGTCGAAACATGAAATATTATCCTATTCGTTTTGTAAATGGAACATTGCCTAAGTTGAGAAATGGACAGTTAGTATCTGATTATTCGATAGAGTGTTCTTCTAAAGAATTTCCCGATCCATCTGATATTATTTATTTAGAATTTAAAGGAATATTTGATTTTGATTTCAAAGAAAATATATTGGAATTAAAAAATATAGAAGGACCTATAAATTAATTTTTTCTATGTTCAGTAATAATTTGAATTATCATTGTAAAAAGGATGATTAAAATATTTTGACAATGAATGGATGTTTTTTATAGAGTAAAAAATCCTTACAATACTCCTTCCTATTGTATGCCATATGAGCGCGAGCAAACATTCATCCTGTCCTATCCTCTGGAATTTACTGACGAGAATCAGATACTCTGACACCACGCCCGGTCAGTGCTTTGTATGCAACCATTTTTAGGAAATCTGACACAAATCACTCATGTCTCCGGAACGGGAATCTTCGCCTACATCCCTACGGAGAATTGGAAAGCCAACGCTTTACGGCAAACGGCATTGCCTGCAGGTCTATTCGAGCGTTATGACGAACTCAGCCGTCCGGATGGGTTCCAAATTAAGCGCAGACGACCGCCGCGTCCAGCAGACGCATCTGTCCTATGACGGGGAAGGCCCGCCTCTCCACCCTCACGGAAGAAGGCATGAAAAACCTTCTTCTGGATCTACCTCGAAAGAGAGGAAGAGAACAGGTTCCACTTCTTGATCAAAAACGTAGACGATGAACTGGGACTGGTCTACTACAACTACCGACATTTCAATCCGCTTGACGGAAAGTGAAGCATTTACTACTTATGGAGTCCCCATACTGACATTTCTATTACCAGTGAAGACATCCGACAAGGTATCTTTCAACGAGGAAGTTTTATGCAATATGCAGTAATAATTAATTGTGGCTGTAATGAGGAAATTTTGCTAAAAGATAAAAATACCCCCCCCCTATTTGTGAGAGTATGGGGAAATTTTTAGGAGTGCTATATATGACGTCAAAGATAAAACTGATTATATGGTTTCTAAATAATAGTTTTTTAAATTTTCAGATTTAATTTCAAAAAATTCTGTTATAATGCAATGAAAAGAATAATAAAAATAAAAGAGAAAAATATAGATAAGGAATCTGCGATTATAACGATAAAGATCATAGTTTTTCCAATTGTTTCATTTGTGATAATTATATTTGGTATTTTTTTTCTTGTCGGAAAGTTAAATAATTTTTATTCTTTGCCAGAAAATTATCGAGGAAATACATTAGAACATCATCATGAACAGCTTGCCCGGGAAGGTTTTTCGTATCTTGGAAAAACGGAAACTCAGGGAGTTTCTAAATATTTAGCTAAAGATATATATATATATAGAAAAAAAGTATTATTGGGTTTTTATCATTATATCATGTTATCTAAAAAGAAAAATGGATTAAAGATAGATTCTGGAGGTCAGTATTTATCTACTCCTTTCAATAAATTAATTTTTTCATACTATAAAAATTTTGTTCCTAAAGAACGCCCCCCGATAGTCAATCGAAAAGATATACAGTAGCGGCTCTGCAAGAATTTTTTGTTAGTTGAATATATGAGTTTTTAAAATCAGTGCATAGAATTTAGATAGTCTGAATACTAAGAGTGAAAGTAATTTGCAATTACTTTCACTCTTTCTATTTATTAGAAAGAAAATATGGTAAATGATTTTAACTATATAGGTCTCAAATACTATTATAACCTTTATAACTTGACTGTATTTACAATCAAGGTAGTATTTAGGAAACAAACAACAAGTAATAATACTAATATCTAAAACAGGAAGTATCATTAGATCATGCAAGTGATAAGATTTTTATCATGGATAATGGTTGTTTGTTGATATTATGAATATTAAAATATGATAGTCTAATTAAAAATATAAAAATGAAGCCATTAATTTTAACAATATCAGGGTATCTTCTGATTATAATATTTATAATTTTCGCGTTGTTGTTGTCTATATCTTTAGATTCAAGTTTATGGTATGATTGGATAGCACGAATGATACTGATCTTATCGGTAATTTTAAACATTTTATGTTTTTTTATGAGTATTTCACTTATATTAAAGAGACATAAAATTTTGATGAATATTTTAGCTCTTATTCTTTCTATCAATTTCATAGTTATATCATATCCGGTAATTCTTGAAGAAATTTCAATTATCACTAACTAATTTTTGCGTATTATAACAATCAGAGATTAAAAAAATTGATTGACTAGTAAGTGATGTCCGGAGAGACAGCGAACTTCCACGCGCGCTACCTCTACCGTGACTACCTGCAGGTGGCGGAGTGCGACTTGACCGGGGAAACGCCGGAGGTTGTGCGCAGTTACATCTGGGACCCCTCGGAACCTGAGGCCACGCGCGTCCTGTCCATGACGCGCTGGGAAGCGAACGGGACGCAGGAGAAAGAGCATCTCTACTGCATGCACGACGCGATGAAAAACGTCACCTCCCTCTTCGGGGAAGCGCGCGGACGCCGCGCCCTGTATGAATACCGGCCGTACGGAGGTCTGATCACGTCGGAAGGCAACATGGCGGAAGAGAACAAATTCCGCTTCTCCAGCGAATACATGGATGGCGAACTGGGGCTGGTTTATCACAGTGCTCATCGGAATCAATTCGTTTGATATCTTTGGAACAGCCTCATTCCTGTTGGAAATCGGCCAACGGGGATTGGAAAGAGATAGGATTCATGCAGAGTGAGTTCTGCAAATTTTGTTGAGGAAGTCTTTTGGAATTCTGTATGGGATTCAAGCTGCATCCGGTATGTTCCTGGTGCAGTTTTTGTGTAAACGGGTTGAGAAAGACTTGCCGTTATCCGCCTTCCGGGAAGAACGGAAAGCGGGAGCGCAGCCGGAAGAATTAATTTTTTCTTAACAAGAAGAAGAAGGAAGTTAACTACCCAGAATGGAATTTCCGGATATATTGAGGCAATGTTTTTACATTATATTAAACATCGCCGGTCTGTTCCGGGACTTCGTATCTGCCATAGCGGTTTTTCCGTGAAATTTTTTCAGATAAAAAAGAAAAACGGCATAGAATAATATTTTTGTTTCCATATATGTTGGAATGGTTTGAATTTAAATTTCATAAAATATCATGATGGAATCATTGTTGGGTTTTATCTTTTGTCTATTGAGCGGAATATTCTGTTTTTGGCTCTTTTTCAAATGCGTCGACTGGTTTGAAAAAATCTAAAACTGTGCCTGTCTATGTATACATTATTATTTGTGATTAGCTTAATTGTGTTCGGTTATTTGATGTATGTCTTGATCAAACCGGAAAAATTTTAACCAGCAAGATGATGAAAACAGAAATTCTAGGTGTTATTGCGCAAATCGTTCTTATGGTGGCTTTGAGCTATCCTCTGGGGAAATATATTGCCAAGGTTTACAAGAAGGAGAAAACATGGCTTGATTTCATGAAGCCTGTTGAAAGGCTGATGTTCCGCCTGTCCGGGATTAATCCGGAGGAAGAAATGAACTGGAAGCAGTTCCTGCGGGCTTTATTGACCGTAAATCTGTTCTGGTTCGTATGGGGGATGGTTCTTCTGGTCAGCCAGGGGTATCTGCCCCTCAATCCGGACGGCAACGTCGGACAGACGTGCCACCAGGCGTTCAATACATGCATTTCATTCATGGTGAATTGCAACCTCCAGCATTACAGCGGGGAGAGCGGTTTGACCTATTTTACGCAGTTGTTCGTAATTATGCTGTTCCAATTTATTACGGCAGCTACCGGCATGGCCGCAATGGCAGGGATCATGAACGCTCTCAGTAAGAAGACAACTAAAACGATTGGAAACTTCTGGGATTACCTCGTGTTGAGTTCTACCCGTATTTTGCTGCCTCTTTCTCTGGTGGTCGGATTCATCCTGATTACTCAGGGTACGCCGATGGGGTTTGACGGTAAAATGGAAGTGACAACCCTTGAGGGAGTGGAACAAACCATTTCCCAAGGGCCTGCCGCGGCTGTTGTGCCCATTAAACAGCTGGGAACGAATGGCGGCGGTTATTTCGGCGTTAATTCATCCCATCCGCTGGAAAATCCGACTTACCTTTCCAACATGGTCGAATGCTGGTCCATCCTGATTATTCCGATGGCGATGGTTCTGGCCTTTGGTTTTTATCTCAAGCGCAAGAAACTGGGATACAGTATTTACGGCGTGATGTTGCTTGCCTTTTTAATTGGCGTTTGCATTAACGTGTATCAGGAGATGAACGGCAATCCCCGCATAGAAGAGATGGGCATCGTCCAGGAAAGCGGGGCCATGGAAGGAAAGGAAATCCGGCTCGGATCCGCGGCTACAGCTCTGTGGAGCGTCGTTACGACAGTTACGTCAAATGGGTCCGTCAACGGGATGCATGATTCCACCATGCCTCTTTCAGGCATGATTCAGATGTTGAACATGCAGATTAATACGTGGTTTGGCGGCGTTGGGGTAGGGTGGATGAATTATTTCGCCTTCATGATTATAGCCGTGTTCATCAGCGGTCTGATGGTGGGAAGAACCCCCGAATTCCTGTGCAAGAAAGTAGAAGCCCGTGAAATGAAAATCGCTTCCATTGTGGCGTTGCTCCACCCGTTTGTGATTCTCGTCGGAACGGCTCTGGCTTGTTATCTGTTTGTTTACGCGCCGTCGTTTGTGGAAGGCGAAGGAGGGTGGGTCAATAATCCCGGCTTTCATGGATTGAGTGAATTCCTTTACGAGTATACTTCAAGCGCCGCCAATAACGGTTCCGGGTTTGAAGGGCTGGCCGATAATACCTGGTTCTGGAATTACTCATGCGGCATTGTCCTCATTCTGAGCCGTTTCATCCCGATCATCGGCCAGGTTGCCATCGCCGGGCTTCTGGCGGGCAAGAAGTATATTCCCGAGACGTCCGGAACGTTGAAGACGGATTCCGTAACGTTCAGCGCCATGACTTTTGCCGTGATTTTCATTGTTGCGGCTTTGTCCTTCTTCCCTGTCCATGCCTTAAGCACCATTGCCGAACATCTGAGTTTGTAAATTTAGGGTAGAATACGTTTACCACCAATAATATATTTACATATTTCCGTTCCAGTTTCTGGAATTGAAAAAGAAATCTACGATATGAAAAATTCCAATAATACTTCCCTGTTCCAAAGGGAACAGGTACGGGAAAGCTTGAAGCAGTCATTGATCAAGCTTCATCCGGGAATGATGATGAGGAACCCGATCATGTTTACCGTGGAAATCGCCACGATGATCATGCTTCTGGTAACCGTTTATTCCCTCTTCAGCGACGGACAAGGGGATTTCCTTTATAATTTCCTCGTTTTCGTCATTTTGTTCCTCACCCTTCTGTTCGCCAATTTTGCCGAAGCGATTGCGGAGGCCCGGGGAAAGGCGCAGGCCGACAGCCTGCGCAGGACGCGTGAGGAAACGCCGGCCAAGTTGATTGTCGATGGCACGGTTACCGTCATCAATAGTTCCCAGTTGAAAAAAGGGGATTATTTCGAATGTGTCGCGGGAGATATCATTCCCGCCGACGGGGAGGTTGTCGAAGGGCTGGCTTCCATTGACGAAAGCGCTATTACGGGGGAATCCGCTCCGGTTATCCGTGAGTCCGGCGGGGATAAGAGTTCCGTGACGGGCGGCACCAAAGTTCTGTCAGACCGTATCAAGGTGCTTGTCACCGCGCGTCCCGGAGAGAGTTTCCTTGATAAGATGATTGCTCTGGTTGAAGGCGCTTCCCGGCAGAAAACCCCTAACGAGATAGCGTTAACCATTTTGTTGGCTGTCTTTACCCTGGTTTTCCTTGTCGTCTGCATTACCTTAAAGCCGGCAGCCGATTATTCCGGAACGGAAATCAGCATTGCCGCCCTGATTTCCCTGTTCGTATGTCTCATTCCTACGACTATCGGCGGATTGCTTTCTGCGATCGGCATTGCCGGAATGAATCGTGCCTTGAGGGCCAATGTTATTACGAAGTCAGGGAAGGCTGTGGAGACGGCCGGGGACATCAGCACCCTCCTGCTTGATAAAACGGGTACGATTACGATTGGCAATCGGAAAGCGACGGGATTTTTCCCTGTCCAGGGTTTTGACAAGCAGGCTTTTGTTGAAGCCTGTCTGATGTCTTCCGTTTCAGACGATACTCCGGAAGGGAAATCGATTATCGAGCTTGGACATGAATACGGCGTCCATATGCGCAACCTTCATACGGAGGGGGCCCGCATGATTCAGTTCACGGCGGAGACGAAGTGTTCGGGCATTAATCTGAGCGATGGAACCGAAATCCGGAAAGGGGCTTTTGACACCATCCGCAAGATTGCCGAGGAAGCGGGAAATCCATTTCCCAAAGAAGCCGAGGAAATCATTGAAAGAGTGGCGGGCAATGGCGGCACCCCTCTTGTCGTCTGCATCAACAGGAAGGTTGTCGGCGTTATTGAGTTGCAGGATATCATCAAGCCGGGCATAGAAGAGCGCTTCGAACGCTTGCGCAAGATGGGAGTAAAGACGGTAATGGTGACGGGGGATAATCCGAGTACGGCCAGGTATATCGCTGAAAAAGCAGGCGTTGATGATTTCATCGCGGAAGCCAAGCCCGAAGATAAGTTGAGTTATATCAGGAAGGAGCAGGCTTCCGGCAAACTGGTTGCCATGATGGGGGACGGGACGAATGACGCTCCGGCTCTGGCGCAGGCCGATGTCGGCGTAGCCATGAACAGCGGAACCCAGGCCGCCAAGGAGGCCGGCAATATGGTTGACCTTGATAATGACCCCACCAAATTGATTGAGGTTGTAGAAATAGGCAAGCAGCTGCTGATGACGCGCGGCACGTTGACGACGTTTTCCATTGCCAATGACGTCGCCAAGTACTTCGCGATTGTGCCTGCGCTGTTCATGATTGCGATTCCAGAACTTGCTGCGCTGAATATCATGCATCTGCATAGTCCGGAAAGTGCCATCCTGTCTGCGATTATTTTCAATGCAATCATTATCCCCATCCTGATTCCTCTGGCCTTGAGGGGCGTGGCGTACAAGCCCATTGGAGCCAGCGCTCTGCTGCTTCGCAACATCCTGATTTACGGAGTGGGCGGTCTGATTGCTCCCTTCATCGGAATCAAACTGATTGATATGGCTGTCGGCCTGTTTTTTTAACTGAAATAAATATATTGTTATGAGAAATTTAGTGAAATCATTGCGTCTTACACTTGTCTTTTGCGTTTTTTTCTCCATATGCTACATCCTGGTGCTGTGGATATTCGGATTGATTGCCGGCCCTGGCGGAGGAAATGCGGAAACCCTGGTTTTGAACGGGCGCGTGGTAGGCGCCGCCAATGTCGGGCAGCAATTCACGAAGGATATTTATTTCTGGGGCCGTCCGTCCCATGCGGGCGACGGTTATGACGCGTCCAGTTCATCCGGCAGCAATAAGGGGCCGACCAACGAAGAATACCTGGCCGACGTGAATATTCGGATAGATTCGTTCTTGAAGAAACATCCTTATTTGGAACGGAAGGATGTCCCTTCCGAAATGGTTACGGCCAGCGCTTCCGGCCTGGATCCGCATATCACTCCGGAGAGTGCCTATGTGCAGGTGAAGCGCGTTGCCAAGGCCCGCGGCATGGAGGAGGGGGCTGTGAGGTCTCTTGTCGATCAGGCCGTGGAAAAACCGCTGCTGGGCATGTTTGGCACGGAGAAGGTCAATGTGCTTAAGTTGAATATTGCTCTTGAGAAGGCTGATCCTTCAGGGAAGCATTAATTTCCTGATTGTCGGATTTGTAATGGGCGTGTGCGGCGGATGTGTCATTCCGATTGCACAGCGTTTTGGAGCAAAGGATTATTCGGACATGCGCAGGTATGTGGCGAACTGTGTGTGGCTCGGAATTGTCATGTCTGTGGTGATTACCGTAGTGGTATGTATTCTGTGTCGTGATATCTTAATGTGGGTGAAGACGCCGGAGGACATTTTTGAGTATTCTTACCAGTATATTTTTATCGTATTTTTAGGAATTCCGGCAACCTACCTTTATAATATTTTGTCCGGTATCATGCGTTCCATGGGAAACAGCAAGATTCCGCTGGTATTCCTGATTATTTCCTCAGCAATTAATATTGCGCTGGATCTGATCTGCATCATCAATCTGCATATGGGTGTTTCCGGAGCCGCGGTTGCCACCGTTGCCTCTCAGCTGATTTCGGGCATTCTCTGCCTGATTTATATGATGAAGAAATTCGAGATCCTTCATATTACAAAGGACGAATGGAAGCTTAGTATGCCTCATATCGGTATGCTGTGTGCCATGGGTGTGCCGATGGGATTACAGTATTCCATCACGGCAATCGGATCGGTTATTTTACAGTCCTCCGTGAATACCCTTGGAGCTACAGCCGTTGCCGCAGTTACTGCCGGCAGTAAGGTCAGTATGTTCTTCTGCTGTGCGTTTGATGCACTTGGAACAACAATGGCAACCTACGGTGGCCAGAATGTGGGAGCAAAGAAGCTGGACCGTCTTGGCAAGGGACTCTTTGCCTGCAGTATTTTCGGTATTGTTTATTCGATCGTGGCATTTATTATCATGTACTTTGCAGGTGGAACACTGTGCGGACTCTTTGTAACGGATGCGAGTAAGGAACTGCTTGACAGTTCAAGAGAGTTCCTGCTAATCAATGCAGCATTCTTTATTCCGCTTGTTTTCGTGAATGTCATCCGGTATATGATTCAGGGAATGGGATTCAGTTGGCTATCTCATCGGCAGAAGCCGGACTGTAGACTGGCGATGTTTCAGAATTG
>OGYL01001664.1_pt1 | contig 16763 bp, 19 predicted proteins | sample 1576541 | NCBI WGS metagenome assembly OGYL01 (sample SAMEA3541551, study PRJEB24748) | human gut metagenome | biome: human gut; feature: human-associated habitat; material: faeces | place: China | collected 2012 | reverse complement strand
TACATTGAAATCAACACTACGGAAGATACCGCAGTAGCGGGCTAACCCCCGCTACGAACCCCTTTGACAGTGTGTTTTCCTAATAGGCGCTAATCATATCCTGGTGTGTCGTAAACCACGTTGTCGATTTCAATCTGCTCGTCCGTTAAGTTGGAAAGCGTAGACGTAAGACGTGTGTTTTCATTCCCCGTTACGATACCTTTATATTCGGTGATGTCGTAAGTGTCGCTTAAAAATGTCTCTGTTTCAGACACCCTGTAGTCAACGGAGCCATCTGTAAAGTTCATTGGTATTACAGCACCGGCTTCCATTGCGGATTCAAGCAGCTTATACACATCGCAAAGGGGAATTTGTTCTCTGCCCGACTGGAACTTGAGGTTTGAGAGCATGCCCAGTTTAATTGCGATTCTGTGATACCCCGTGGGGAATCCGCCCTCTCTGGCCGCAAACAGCTTGTGGCCTACGGCATTTACAACGAAAACAATCGCTTCGTCGTATGTAAGATTGTCGTCCGGGTGAAATTTCAGCGCTTCATCACCGGTTATGATTCCCGCATTGTAAAGTGCGGTAATTTTATCGATAGATGCGTCTTTCACTGACACGTCTATGAAAGGTGACTGCGTTGGATTTGTGCCGGAAACCTGAAGGCGCAAATATTTGGTGATAATATCCACCATCTGCCTTCTGGTCACATACATTCCAATGTCATCATACTCGTTGGTAATTGCTCCGAAAGCTTCTAACTTTTCAACAATCACTCTGTCTGCATCTGTCAGTTCTACAACAGGAAGTTCTTCCTGTGCGTCTTCCGCATATACAGAAGATGAAAACGCCGCGCTAGCTGCTAACGTTGCCAAAACAACAAGTAATGACACAAAACGTTTCATTTCCTTCATTTTTGTTCCTCCATCCATTTTACAATATAATATGCTAACTATATTTTATACTAATTTCCCCGTTTTTGCAACACATATCTTGCTGTTATATCCTATATTTTTTGATAAATATTGCACAAAAGACAACTCCCCGCCGAGATATACTTGTATAAATACAATAATTATTGTTATTTGTCATTGTCATAAATTAGATGACTGAACAAATATTGTAAAAAAAGCGTACCGTGGCAAATTTGTCACGATACGCTTGCTCTGCGGACACTTAAGACTGCGCTGTAAAGCGGCCTGTCGTCTCCTTTGTAAAAATTTCCGGAAAGCGGCGTGGTGCAGACGCCGCCATTCCAGCAGTGCCGGATTTTCCCGTCCCCGATATACAGCCCCACATGGTTCGGCGCGCCGTCGGGCTCATAGTCAAAAAAAATTAAGTCTCCAGGCTTAAGGCCTGTGACATCGTTTTTGTCTTTCAGCGCCTCAAAGTCAACCGGCTCGCCCCACGATAGCTGCGTTTGTGTGTTCCCCTGGGGCACGTCCGCCCCGAAATGGTTCATTACATAATACACAAATCCGGAACAGTCAAACGATTCCGGGCCGGTTCTGTCCTCGGTGGAGTAACCGCCCGATATCGAAACGGCAAACGCCGCGATTTCCTCTCCCTTTGTTTTTTTTAGCCCCTGCGGCTCTGCGTCCGCGCCAGAGGGCTCCGCCGAACAAAAAAAGAGGACGGCTGCAGACAAAATCACAAAAATTGGTAAAAAAAAGCTTTTATATGTTCTGATATTCATAAGCGCCCCCGAATCGGCTGCACAAAATTTATATCATTATAATAGAAAAGCTTTTCATTTATTCCTTTTTTATGTATTTTTCATAATTACGCTTTCAATAATATCCGCCACGTCTTCACAGGCGTCGAGACATTCCTCTAAATGCTCATAAATATCTGTCCATATATAAAATTCCCGGTCGGGAACCGCGGACGCAGACAGCATTCGGATATTCTCCACCAAAAGAGCGTCGCCGTCGCTTTCATAATGATTCACTGCAACAATGCCGTCGCGGATTGTAGCGGAGTTTTTAAAATTTTTAAATTCCGCCATAACTTTGTCTAATTCCCCGGAGCACTTAACAATAACGCCTGAAAAAGCAACAGCTTCCTCTCGAATGGCTTTCACGCCGAACATGTAAATGCGCAGCAAAACGTCCTCCAGCTTATCCACCACGTTGTCCAGCTCCTGGGCTAGGGCCACAATGTCTTCCCGCTCAATGGGCGTTATAAATTCGTGAGCAAGAAGCTGTGTCATCTCATGCTTGGCGCAGTCGGCCCTGTGCTCTATTTCGTGCATGTAGTCAATGCTCTTCTGCAAGGCATTGCTGTCAAAATCCCGCAGAACGCGATGTAAAAATTCCGCCGCCTCGCAAATAATTTCAGAAATCTGTTTAAAATAATGAAAATAGTCAAACTTTTTTTTGGCCATAATTTTGCTCTCCTCTGCAAATCAAATCTGTATTAAAAAATTCGTATAAATAATTTCACCATGAAAAACGCCAGAATGCCGCACCCCGGAAACGTCAAAACCCATGTGAGCACCATTTCCTTTACGATTTTCCAATTCACTGCAGATGCGCGCTTTGAGAAGCCCACGCCCATAATGGAAGAAGTTTTCGTGTGGGTCGTGCTGACTGGAATTCCTGTTAAAGACGCAGTGAGCAAACACAGGGCTGCACCGGTGTCTGCCGCAAAGCCCTGATAGGTTTGCAGCTTCACCATGTCCATTCCCACGGATTTAATAATTCGGTATCCGCCCATGGAGGTTCCCAGCGCCATAATGAGCGAGCACATTACCATGAGCCAGATGGGAATTTCAAACTCATTTACACCACCCTGCCCTGCGCTTAACGCAGAGCCCAGCAAAAACACGCCCATGAACTTCTGCCCGTCCTGGGCGCCGTGCATAAATGCCATAAACGCGCCGCCGCAATTCTGGGCTGCCCGAAAAGCCCTGTTGGTTTTTACCCGGTCGCAGCCGGCGCACAGCTTTTCAACAATCCGAACCGTGACAAACCCAAACACAAACCCCAGCCCGGTGGATAGCACCAGTCCGTAAATTACCTTAATCCACTCGTGCCCGTTAATGCCGGAAAAGTTGCCGTGAATTGCAATTGCCGCCCCAGAAAGTCCGGCAATCAGCGCATGGCTTTCACTGGTGGGAATGCCAAACACCCAAGCTGCCGTTGCCCAAACCACAATTGCAAACAGCGCGGCGCAAAGGGCCGTTGCCGCGTCAATGGTATTTGTTCCGAAATCTACCATATTATAAATGGTAGAGGCGACCTTTGCGTTAATCACCGTCATTACGAGCACGCCCAGAAAATTAAACACCGCCGCCATGACAATGGCTGCCCTGGGCTTAATGGAGCGTGTGGAAACGCAGGTTGCAATGGCGTTGGGCGCGTCTGTCCAGCCGTTGACCAAAATCACGCCCAGGGTTAAAACCGCCGTTACCGCGGCAAGCGGGTTGCCCGCAAGATAGTCAAAATAATGAAAGATATCCGTTGTCATTTCGTTCTCCTAACTTTTTTGTTTTAAAAAGTCACAAGCAAATTGTATCACACTCTGTGTGTTTTGGCAAATCGTTTGGCCGCTAAATTTTCAAAAAAAATGTAAAAAAACTGTTAATTGTTCTGTTTATTTTTTCTTTTGTTGCAGGTTATTGTTAATACTGCGTTAAAAATCGAATCTGCATATTGCAAGGCGCTTTCAGGGGTGCTAAAATAAGTTCATTCGCCAATTGGAGGTTTAACTATGTTTCAAGTGCTTAAAAATCAATCCCCTGCACGTATTTTTTCATTGGGGTTTGCACTCATTATCCTGCTGGGCTCTGCTTTGCTCATGCTGCCCATCAGCGTGAACGAGGGGGTTGATTTAAACTATATGGACGCGCTTTATACGTCAACCAGCGCGGTTTGCGTAACCGGACTCATTGCGGTGGACACCGCCGACACCTTCACCGTGTTTGGCCGGACTGTTGTGGCGCTTTTAATTCAGATAGGCGGTTTGGGCGTCACGGTCGTTGGCGCTGGCATTATTCTGGCCATCGGCAAAAAAATAAACCTAAAAGGCCGCCGCCTGATTAAGGAGGCCATGAATTTAGATTCCGGGAAAGGCATGATTCGGTTTATAAAGGGCGTTTTGCTCACTACCTTTGTGTTCGAGCTTTTGGGAGCAGTGCTCAGTTTTGTTGTATTCGTTCAGGATTATCCGGCATGGCAAGCGCTGGGCATCAGCGTGTTTCACGCCGTGGCGGCGTTTAACAACTCCGGCTTCGACATTTTAGGCGGTCTTCAAAATCTCATTCCTTATCAGGACAACATTTTGTTAAACCTTGTAACCTGCGGACTGATTATATTTGGCGGCATTGGCTTTTTGGTCATCAAAGACATTTGGGACTGCAAATTTCGTTTTAAAAAGCTGCATATGCACGCGAAAGTCGTTATTACCGTCAGTCTGTTTTTAATCGCTGCCGGCACAATTTTAATAAAGCTCACCGAAAACATTACCTGGCTCGGCGCTTTTTTTAACAGTGTTTCCGCAAGAACGGCCGGGTTTTCCACCTTTCCGCTGGGCAAGTTTTCCAACGCGGGGCTGATTGTGCTGACGGTTTTAATGTTTATCGGCGCTTCCCCCGGTTCCACCGGCGGCGGCATAAAAACCAGCACGCTGTTTGTTCTGATGCAGGGAGTAAAGTCTGCTGCCACCAACAAAAGCAGCGCGGCTTTTCACTACAGTGTTCCGGCGGACAGCTTGAAAAAGGCCACAGTCATTACCATTTTGGCCGCAGGAACTGTTTGTCTTGGTACATATTTAATGTCGGTGTTTGAGCCGCAGCTCAATTTGATGGACATTTTGTTCGAAGTCACCAGCGCCTTTGGCACGGTGGGGCTTTCCACAGGAATTACGCCGGGTCTTTCGGTTCCCAGCAAACTGCTCTCTGTGTTGATTATGTTCATCGGGCGCTTAGGGCCGCTGACAATTGCCTCTGTGTGGTATTTTGCTGACGAACAGCAGGTGCGTTATCCAGAAGGCAACATTGCAATTGGTTAATATTGAATTTTATTGGAGGAAAACCATGAATTTTATGAGAAAAGCAGAACAAAGCCACTCCTATGGCGTTATTGGGCTGGGACGGTTTGGAAAAGCCCTGTCCCTTGCGCTGGCAGCCAGCGGACACGAACTTTTGGTAATTGACGCAGACGAAGATAAAATCCGTCAGCTCAGAGAATATACGGAAAATGCCTTTGTTGTTAAGACGCTGGACAAAGAATCCCTTTCCGACACCGGCATTCAAAACTGCGACACGGTGGTGGTGTGTATTGGAGAAAAAATGGACGTTTGCATTTTAACTGTGCTCTATTTAAACGCCCTGGGAATTCAACGCGTAATCGCAAAAGCCAACAGCGAAGAACACGGCGAAATTTTAAAAAAGCTGGGCGCCGAGGTGGTTTTCCCCGAGCACGATATGGCTGTGCGTCTTGCAAGGCGGCTTGAAACCTCTAAAATGATTAATTATATCGAGCTGAGCGAAAAGGTCGACATTTCCACTCTCTGTATTCCAGAGGCATTTATCGGCGAAACAATCGGTTCTGTTGATGTGAGAAAAAGGTTTGGCTTAAACATCATTGCGGTGGAGAATCCTGCCGGAGTAATGACGGAGCTGACTTCAGACTACCGCTTTACTGAGGAGGACGCCATTGTCGTTATCGGCGACAGGGAGAAAATTAATGCATTGGAAGCGAAATGTTATTAATAGAAAAAAGACCGATACCGGTCTTTTTTTATGTCTAATTTCGGACAAAAAAATCGGAACAAGCAAAGCTTGTTCCGAAATGGAGCGGAAGACGAGATTCGAACTCGCGACGTTCACCTTGGCAAGGTGACGCTCTACCACTGAGCCACTCCCGCACAATAAAATCTAAAAAATAACACGGTGGTGCCTCCGGGCGGAATCGAACCACCGACACAGGGATTTTCAGTCCCTTGCTCTACCAGCTGAGCTACCGAGGCAAAATGGCGATCCGAAGGGGGCTCGAACCCCTGACCTCCAGCGTGACAGGCTGGCATTCTAACCAACTGAACTACCGAGCCGCATTCAATAAAATTTTCCTGCGACTTTGTTATTATAGCATAATCAACTGGTACTGTCAAGAGTTTTTTTAATTTTTTGCCTCACAATCATAATATATGTGAAATCCGCAGTGATATTCCATGATTTTTTCAGAATTCTATGTAAGCCGCCATATGGCGGCTTTGAAAAACACGATTACCGGCAGAAACAGCCGCCGTGGTCGAAACCGCCGCAGGAGTCGTCGCCGGCTTCCTCAACAATGCGGCGCACTTCCCGAAGTGCCTCCTGTGCTTCACAGGCGCTTTCTGCTGCTTTTGCAGCAGCAGCTTCAGCCGCACAAGCGGCTTCTTTTGCTGTGCAAGCAGCTTCACATGCAGCTTTTTCAGCACGTTCTGCCATACAGGCGGCCCTTTCAGCAGCGCGGACTGCGCGCTCTAATTCGTTTCTGTTAAAATTGTTTGATCCTGAACAACAAGACATAAAATAAAACCTCCAAGATAATTGATTGGGAACAAATCCCAATATCAGTATATGTCATATTTTGTCGTTCGTGACATACATTATATCAAAAAGCGGCACGCCAAATGGCGTGCCGCAACAATGCGAACTGCTATCTTTTTTTTGCAAAGAAAAATCGGAGCAAGCAAAGCTTACTCCGATGTGGAAAGAGTGAACAATTTAGATATCTTTGCGCCGCAGGCGCATACTCGCAAAAGGTTGATAGCGCGGCGGAGGCGTGATGCCCGCGTTTACAAGGGCATAGCCACAGCAAGCGTGACCTTTTACGAAAGAGGAGCAGCAACGGAGCATATGAAAAAATCCCACTCATTTGAGTAGGATTTTTGAATGCAGCGTAGTTTGCTGCGACGTGGTGGGCGCTACAGGGCTCGAACCTGTGACCCTCTGCTTGTAAGGCAGATGCTCTCCCAGCTGAGCTAAGCGCCCAATCAATAAATGTATCTCGGCAACCAAGCGGTTTCCCGCTCTTTTATCATACATTTATTTCCACCATTATTTACTCGCTTGTACCCATTTGTACCTTTTCAAGCGACTTCATTATTATAGCATAATCCTTTTATGCTGTCAAGAGGTTTTTTGATTTTTTTTAGATTTAATAACTGCACCTTGGTTTTATACATTTTTAGAAAAATACTTATATGACTTATATAGTCTATATCAACAAAAATTGATAATTATAAGGAACAAAATTGCTATTTTATGCCTTTTAATCAAGGTGTCCGGAGTTCGAATCTCCGATGGATCACCACGAAGAAACCGCTTAACCAATAGGGTTAAGCGGTTTTTAATTTGTTTTTTGAAGTGTAATAATATAATGCTTTGTTAGTAACGTGTAAGTAACCGTGATTAAATAGCATTTACTTGTGCTACCATTTCGTCTATATCTTCTTTCGTAAAATGTGTATAAAAATCAACGGTTGTTTCGTAGTTTTCATGGCCAATTACTTTTTGTAATAGTTCGGGCTTTGCATTAGACTGAACCATCATTGAGGCAAAAGTGTGACGTGTGCTGTGCGGGGTTAGCCGATGATTATCTTTTGAAAGAATTCCAATGCTTTCAAGAAAGGGGTAAAATTCCCTTTCACGAAAATTTCGGATATTCTTCATACCACCCTTAGAGTTAGGTATCAAATATATGTTTTTATCCGAATACCATTTCCGAATAAACGGAAGTATTTTTTGATGTATTGGAATAATTCGATTGATGCCGGCTTCGGTTTTTTCGCCGCCTATCATATATGATTTATCAAGATACACATTTTTATTTTCAATGCCAAACAGTTCTCCAATCCGCATCCCTGAATAAATCAAAGTTAAAATAATTTGTGCGGTTGTATCGTCTTTGTGCTGAAAAAGTATTTCAATTTCTTTTTTTGAAAAAATTTCTTTTTCTTTTGTTTTATCGGTGCGGGGGAGTTTGATAAACTGTGCATAGTTTTTTTGTATAATATCATGCTCCATTGCACATTTGCTTAACTGGTTCGCTAATATTCTGATTTTATTGCAGGTTGACCGGCTTCTTCCTTTTTCAATCACACTATCAATAACGCACTGAAAATCATCTGCCTTAATATCTCTCATTTTCTTGTTTCTGCAGCTTTCTAAGTGTTTCCATGCAACTTCATACCCAACAACGGAACTTTCGTTTAAGTCCTTAAAATGGGTGCGAGACCATATATTATAAACATCCTCTAACGTGGAATTAAATTCCGGTGATATTCTTTTAACATCTGTGTTTGCTAAGGCGAAAGCAGCCTCTCTTTCTGTTCCGTAATACCCGATTATTACCGTGTTGCGTACATTATTTTTATATGTAGTTACTGCCGCGGCCCATGGTTTCCTTCTCCGTCCGGGAAGTTTATAGATACTGCCGGCACCGTTGGCGCGTTTTTTCGCTTTTTTCGCCGGTTCTGCCATCTGTTTTTTGCCGCAGTAAAGACAATATATGCTGTTTTCTGGAATTTCTTTTCTGCATTTTTTACATTGCATATTTGGCTCATCCCTTATTTATTTGAGCGTTATTCTTTATTTACAACTGCTGATTCTTTGGATCAATGCTTTTCGCATTCCGATTTTCATTTTTTATCCACGCTATTGGATATTAAATTTCATTGTCAAATCTTCTGTGCTCCAATTCCAATCATCTGTAAAAGCCTTTAGTTCGTCAATAGATATAGCCATATATCCGCCGCAACTATAACTGCTTGGTGAGTACCCTATATCCGTTGCTGTATTTTTGAGTAAAATCGTAACAGGGTTACTGTCGTTCACTTTAAAGAACTTATATCCAGCGCCAAAAGAATTGTAATAGGACATCGGTAATGGGGCCATTGTTTTATTGGCGTTTTTGGTTATAGACAATGTTTTTGTCAGCTGATTCCATTCGGTGTCAAATCCGTAATCTTTCAAATCTTCTGCAATAACGAACGCACCACCTATTTTCGAGTGTGAGAATGTCGGTATTTCTTCATTGTTGATAAATGTACGCATTTTTGAAAGCACGAAATAGTCAGGTTGAGTAGACGTATTTTCTTGTTTTTGCGTTGTTATAGATGTTTGTTTTACGGCAGAATTATATGGGCATATGCCGTCTGGATGCAGATGTGCGGGGTAACCGCCACAATGATAATGATAACTGCCAAGCCCACTTTTATTCTGATTGTCCCTATGGCCTCCGCTGGAATCCGTTCTTCCAGAATGAGCGCTAACCGATACGCTCAGCAAGAACATTGCCGACAGCAGTACCGACATTACTTTTAAGTGTTTTTTCATAATGTATCCCTCTTTCTTTATTTTTCAGGGCTGTGCCCTATTATGTAATTTATGATAAATTTAACAGTTCTTTCTTTTTTACGTCGAACTCTGATTGACTGATAATTCCAAATAACATACTGAATTGGACATTTCTGTTCCCTTTTCAGTTACACCACGACACTGGGCGCGGGGCTTTTTATGTTTTTAGTTTTATTGTTTTAGTATTCATTCAAATAGTAGTTATATTCTATTGTATAGGTATCAAAATCAGAGTCAGTTAAAAATCAAGTTTTTTTATTAACGTTTGTTAATTATTGTACTCCCATGTAAGAACCACTATTTCCCCTTTGTTAGTATCAAATTCTATATTTAATCCATAATTTCCTTTTCTGTAGAACATTCCTCCATCATCACTAGTGATAAAGCTAAATCCGGCCTCCGGCAAGATGGTTATTCCATAATCGTCAAGTCCTTTTGTGTCTAACTTTGAATAATCTATTTTATAAATATAAGCACATCCTGTTTCAATTTCCACTATTCTGTCAACTACAAGGCCGGTATAGGCTCCAAAATCTGGACACCATGGTGTTTTTTCGTAATAAACTATGTTACTTGATGATCCAACTTCTGCTTGCCCGAGTTCTTCATTCCAATTTACAGGAACGCCGAGTGCATCGCCAATAGCACGAAGCGGCAAATATGTCCGGTCATTAATAACCATAGCGGGAGGGTCAGAAGTAAATTCCTTTCCATTTACCAAAACCTTAAAACCAGCAGGATTTGCAACGTAAGATGCAGCAAATGCTACAGTGCTTGAAATAAGAACGCCTACAATGATACCTGAAATAAATTTTTTCATATAAATCCTTCTTTCTTTATTTTTGTATGTAATTAAATAAAATTAATCCTCGTTCATATTTTTATGCGTTGTACAATATAAGCTGTTATAAGAGGCTTGTAAATTGCATTTTGGTGCATGGCATTTGTGAATGGTGCAGAATTCGGTGTTATCGTTCGCTCGAGGTTCGTGGCAAAGCGCATCCTTGCATTTGTGGCGCCTGCAATATTCGCAGTCTAAATATCTTTCGTTTTCACAGGAATTATATTTGCACTTATGCAAAGAGCAAAAATTTTTAGATGATGTTAATATTTCATCGCAGCCGGGAGTTGCACATTTTCTTATTTGATTTTTATTTGTTGTTTGGGATTTATCTAATAATGCTTGACGTCTGGGGTCATTGGTTATTTTAGAGGTATTTTCAGAAGTATTTAGCTGTAGTTTTTTTCCGTCATCATACCCTTGTTTGTACCCCCGGTAATGTCCCGTGTCTATGCCAACCTCTTTACCTTCGTCATATCCGGAACTATAGCCAATATTATATCCGGAAAAATATCCCGAACTTTTACCATAGTGGTAACCAATTATTCCACTTCCGGTAATTGCGCAAATACAAAGAAGAAGGCAGCCTGTAAATAAAACTATTTTTTTTCGCTTTGTAAGTGGTTTTCTTTCTTTTTTACAGACTCTTTTACCGCACTTACTGCAAAATGTAGCGTTTGCCGGCAGCTTGTCTCCACATTTTTTGCAAACATTAAAATCATTTTCTGTACTTTTTTCCGGTTGAATCATTATATTACCTTTATCTTTCGGCGTTACTTCGCTTTGAATTTTCAGCTGTTCTGACGCGGAGTGTTCTGTATTATTTTCAGATATTTTGTTATCATTCTCTTTTGTCCCGTATTTTTCGGAAAATCTTATAACAGGCGGTTTTTCGTAAAACAGGGACTTTCTTTTTTTGAAATAAATTGCGTTCGGAAGCCACCAAATTAAGGAAATCAGCACAAATTTTATTCCAAATTCGTATGCATAAATGGAATCTGCTGATGTGAACAACACTTCTATCGGTAACATAATATGGAGTAATTTATAGCCGATTGGTTTAAGACTGTCGGCTTCGCAGAATACCCAGATGGAGAATATATATATAGCTGCAAACAAAATAAAAGTAAGCCAGTCGAATTTCGTTTGATATACGATAGGTGATATAATCGAGTATAATAGTGTTAATCCACCAAAAATAAATCCGAGCGGGAAGCGAAAATAAATATAGAACTGTAGCCATGTAGTACTGCGTTCATAATTAATCAGGCGCAATTTGTCACTTTTTTTCATGTAAATCCCCTTTTGCAATAATTATTAATTTACCGCTATTTTTCATTCATAATCGCATTAGTTATTTTTTTATGCTGTATCCGTTACATAAATTATATGGCGCTATTTTATCGAACTCCTCTGCTATGTCATAAACTGCGTCCGAATATGTCCTTATGTGATATAAAGTTTTGGTTTGTTTTTTAATAATTTAGAGTATAGCGCAAAAACTTGATTAAATTCTTGTTTAGATAAAAAACGATTTGCATCTTGCAAATTAACGTTTAAGCTTGTAATCTGTGCTATGGAAAGCTTTGCAGATTTTCCTTTTCTAATTTTTTTCATAGAATGTAATGCCCGTAGACCTGAAATAAGACCCATTATAATCCCTCATTATAAATTTGTGTTATTTTGTCATTGAAGCACAGACCGCGGCAGTTTAAATAATAATTTAAGGCTGTAAATTAGTTGTTGGGTGTATATCATTATGCACTCTATTTTCTGCCCTCGTACCTGTTGGCGCAGGTGCGGGGGCTTTTTTTATTATAATATTTTTAATTTACTTTCCCAATCTTTTGGGAAACCATAAGACGCTATATCGATGTGTTCGCTGTATTCGTCAAAAATCTGAGAAATTCTTGGAATTATATAGTTATTCCATTCTTGTTTGTCAGGAATAAGGTGTTTCATTAAATATATAATATCAAAAACAAAGTATGATAACGTTGGCGGATTTTTTAATTTTTTATCAAACATAGGGGATATGCTGATTTTTAAATTATAAAGTCGCATATAATGTGCAGCCATATTTCGAAGATAGTTAATGCATCTAAGCCAATTTGTAAATTGACGTGTGCCTGTGCCAAATGCTTTGGCAATTTCTTTTTGTAAGGCTGTTTCGATATTTTCATATAAGCTGCGAATCATTCCAATCGTTAACAGCTCGCTCGCAACCCATATAGGAAACTTGCCATTGTATTTATTGAGATGATGGCTTACAAAAGGAAGTTTTTTATTGTTATTAATCGCATTATTTAGTCTTGATAAGAAAAGTTCGTGGGTAGTATAGTCCTTAAAATGCAAAGGATTTAAATATTCTAAAGGACCGATACTGTGTGCCAATATATATGCAATTTTGGTTTTTATATTGTGTTCAATTTCATCTAAGGCGTATAGAATAATATTTCTAAATCTTTTATCGCACTCACAAATAGAAATCAATTTCTCAAAAGATAATCCTTCTATGTAAGTTTCGTCAGGTTCCTTAAAGCTGTGTAAATAACCGGTTAAAACATAATAATTAGTATGGGAAAGAATCTCTTTTGCAAAGGACACATCATTTATTATTAGTCCGCGTTTTCTTAATATTTCAATTTGCTCTAAAATTGTCTTGGCTTCTTTTATCTTGGCTTCTTTTATTTTCATAAAATGCTCCTAAAAAAAATAACCCCGACATGGTACGCATTGTTAAGAGGCGTGTCGGGATCCGTTCACACTCTTATTATATGCAAATATTTAATTTTTGTCAACTGTTTTTTTACTTTTTTTTGCACATTATGGCATACATTTGAGATTGTTTCAAGCGTTCTAAACATTTTAGGGCTGGGCCCTATATTGATTAATTTATTTGTTTTTCAGTTCTGCGTATATCTTTAAAATGTCGGCATTGGGTGACAGTTTATTATTTTTTACCAGTGCTAAGTATCGCGAAGCCCTTTTATGTAGTTCTTTTATTAATGTTCTATCGCCGACAATATAATAAATTTTGTTGATTGTATATGGTCGTTATTGTCTTTTATGGTGCAATAATACGGCCGATTTTCGTGTTTATTATTCATCAGAATATCGTTTTCAAAATCTTCAAAATATTCGTCTTTGATATTATATAATCCGTATTCTGTAATTTCCATAAAACACTCCTAAAAAAAGACACACCCTCTGATAGGAACAGAGAGTGTGTTTTACTTTCAAACCGCATATTTATGCGTCGCCAAACGGCAGGCAACAATCAATGCAAGAGCATTGACAATAACCGTATATGCCTTTACACTCTCATTATAATTTAGTTTTGTAAAAATGTCAACCGATAATTTATCTTTTTGTGCATTTTTCGATACTTTTGGTACTTTTCCGTAGTTTTCGGTTCATTCTGGTATAAATAAGATTTGGTTTGCCTTGTTTCATTGTAAGTTTGTCGTGGTTTTATCATTGAAGCACAGACCGCGGCAGTTTAAATAATAATTTAAGGCTGTTTTTATAAACGATTCAGGAAGGTCGAAGTAGTCGGCTAAGTCGTAGGTTTCGTAGATGCCGCCCACAACTGCCTCGTTCAGTTTCGAAAAGGGAAGCAGTGTTTTTATTGCCCACCGGTTCGCTCTTTCTTCCATTCTCCCCCGGTTATCAATTGTGCTGATTGTGTAGAAAGAACCTGTCATGCAGTGGCCCAGTTCGTGGGCAAGCACGGCTTTTTCTTTTGCCGTGGTTTCTATGTTATCCACGTCCATGCCAATGGCGTCAGGCACGGACATGGAGATTACCGGGTATAACGGATAATAATATACATCTATGTTGTTATTATCCGCAAGTTGGTACAATTCTGTCAATTCCATAATTCAATCCCCCATTTGAATTAATCGCGTTGTGATTTTGTAAATTTAATAAATTCTAATATTTTTTCTTTTTCTTCTTCTGTTAAGTCTTTTGTTTCGCCGTATAGGGCAAAGTCAAGACCGGATAATTGGTCGTCTATTAAATTTTTTGGTTCAGAACGACCGATAAGTTCTTCGAATGACACTTCAAAAAAGTTTGCGACTTCATGTAATTTAGCGTTAAGACTATCGCTTATCCCATTACACCATGATTGAAATGTTGCGTAATTTATATCTAATTTTTCTTCTAATTCCGGTATTATAATATTTTCGTTTTTGCATTTTTCTTTTGCAAAATTTCTTGCATGGTTAATTTCATCATAATCTACATCCAAGAAGTATTCGTCAGTAACTCCAAAGTATTTAGCTATTTTTTTTATCGTTGTACTTCTAGGAAATGCACCTTTTTTCCAACCAGTTACAGAGCCGGAACTTATATGAAGAATTTCAGCTACTTTATTAGGCGACATATTTTGCTCGTTGCATAAGTCGACAAATTTTTCCCAAAACATGATAGATCCTCCTTTGTTAAATATGAATAAAAATTTTTGCATATTTTATGCAAAATCAATAAAACTGAGAAAACTAAGAAATTATTATTGACAAACTAAGAAAACTAAGATATAATTTACCTGTAACCACAAAAGACAAGCAAAAAGCTCCGCTCCCATAGCGGCGATGGTATCTTATTGATTCGACACCTTTACTATACCACAGCATGAAAAAATTGTCAATAATGGTTACAAGAAAAATATGAAATTTGTAAGGATGCTTATGATCCTATGGAAATCTTAGAAAAAGTCGGACTGGAAGAAAGAGCTAGTGCATTCCCTACAACATTATCTGGTGGCGAACAACAAAGAGTATCTATTGCCAGAGCAATAGCTAAGAACCCACAAATCCTCCTTTGCGACGAGCCTACCGGTGCTTTAGATTATAAGACAGGAAAAGAGATTCTAAGATTACTTCACGATATGTCCAAAAAGGAAGGAAAGACTGTAATCTTAGTAACGCATAACTCAGCGTTGAAAGATATGGGAGACAAAGTTATCAAAGTAAAAAACGGCAAGATTGAAAGTGAAATCAGAATCTACAATCCTAAGCCTATCGAAGAAATAGAGTGGTAAATAATATGAGAAAAACTTACTGGAAATCATTATGGAGAGGTATATGGCATAACCTAGGAAGATTCCTAGCTGTTTTTGGCATTATATTAATCTCGACACTTTTGATTTCTGGCTTAGGAACCTTGGGATCGACAGTCAAAGCCTCTTTCAATCAAGAGATGATTAAAAATAAATTTCCAGATATCATCTTAAAATCAAAAGTGGCTAATGGATTTACAAAAGAAGAAAAAAACATGTTGTTGAATCAGCCAGATATAGATGAATCTAGGATGGAAGAAATCTATTTCTATGATACGACTATAAATAATACTGAGACTAGAATTATCTATAGAGATTATCAAAATATGAAAGTAAATCCCATCAGTATTGTCGAAGGAAATTTACCCACTTCAGATACTGAAGTTGCAGTCGAACAATTGCCAGACAATTCTCAAAGAAAAATTGGAGACACATTCGAAGTTACTTCGACTATTCCTATCATTGGAACTAAAAGAACAACAACATTCACTGTAGTTGGAATAGTCTACAATCCAATGAATAATTCAATTGAGAAAGACAAGAGTCAAACAACTCAAAAAGATGTTCATGATATTTTCTACATGAATAGTAAAAAAGCTATGAGTTATATATCGGGAGATACGTTGTTCATAGGTCCTGATATCTATATTCAATTGAGTCATGATGACGATATAGATTATTTCTCTGACGACTATGTGAATAAAGTAGTTAAAAGAAAGAATCAATTAGTCACTATGTTGACTGAAAAAAAAGCCGCTGGACTGACTGTTGAAGAGAGCGTAAGTTATCAATATTTAAATTCGACGATAGATAAAGTACAGACGATCTGTACTATATTTCCAGTATTCTTCATAGTTGTAGCAGCTTTAGTTTCTTCTATAACAATAGAAAGATTAATAAATGAAGAGAGAGGATTATGTGCTTGTTTTAAGACTTTAGGTTATTCGAATCATTCGATTAGATTTAGATATGTTTTCTTTTCTTTATTAAGTTCTTTAAGCGGAGCAATAATAGGATCAATCAGCGGCTTATATGGTCTACCTTCAATCCTCTATCCTACATTCAAATCCATCGTGATAGATTTTCCTAAAATGAAAGCTGATTTCAATCCATCTGGAGCACTGTTAGGATCTGGAATTATCATATTAGTTATACTGATAATTACATTAGTAAAAATAAATAAAGATATAAATGAAACACCGGCCGATTCCTTGAGACCAAAATCACCTGTCACAGGTAAAAAGATACTTATAGAAAGAATAGATTTCTTTTGGAAACCATTACCTTTTAGATACAAAGCAACTCTTAGAAATATATTTAGATTTAAGTCCAAAACTATAACGATGAATCTATCTGTGATGTGTTCTATATCATTGGTTATGGCTGGATTTGGATTATTAGATTTAGCATCCAATTGGGAGAATACATCAGCGATAATGGAAACATTTAAATCAGTTGCTTCATTCATCATAATCTTTGCTGCTTTTACATTGCAAAAGGTGGCATTTCATAATGTAAAAGGTATGCTT
>OGYL01001663.1_pt1 | contig 16772 bp, 27 predicted proteins | sample 1576541 | NCBI WGS metagenome assembly OGYL01 (sample SAMEA3541551, study PRJEB24748) | human gut metagenome | biome: human gut; feature: human-associated habitat; material: faeces | place: China | collected 2012 | reverse complement strand
CAAGTGCTAAAAGTGTTGAAATCTAAGGTAAACCCCAACGAAAAAAACTCATACAATAGAACATGAATTATTTACTAAATTTTACTATTTATGTTATAATTAGTAAAAGGGAAGTGATATTATAATGAATAAAAAAGAAGTAAAAAATATTTTAATATCAATGAGAACACCAGAAAACGAAATAGCAGTAAATCATTTACTTGGTCAATTAGATATGAAAAGTGATACTGAAATTGAGCAAATTACAGAAAGATTAGGAAATAGTGAACAAAATATAAGAGAAACATTGTCAAAGAAAATAGAAGAAATTTCTCAAAATAGAAATGAGGAAAAACATCCTATTAATGATATGTTTACTTATGGAATATCAGGGAATTGTATTCACCTACACTTACCAACAGACTTGCATGAATTAATGGCGAGAAATGGAATATCAAAAACAATAGCTCTAGTTAACTTACAGTTATTAGATGCAATTGATAAAATAAAAGAAATGAGAGATGGAGGTTTTTATAGATTCAAAGATAAAGATAGTATATATATGATATCTCCAACAGTAATAAAAAGAGAAATGAAATTTTTAGAAGAATTAGACTTTACAACTCATTCATATAGTAAGAAACAACTTAGTGATGAAAAGTTTGTACAAGAAACTCCAGAAGCTCAGCTTGCTACACACATTTTTGGACATGATAAAAACGTTGGAACTGCATTAATAAGATTTGAACAAATAAATTCAAAGCAATGGCAAGAAAAGAAAAATGAAATAGTAGCAGATTTAAGAGGAAAAACAGCAGGTATAGAGCATAATAAAAGTGAAGAAAGGTAAACTAAAAGCAGGTAATTGAAAATTATCTGCTTTTATGATATAAAATAGACGAAAAGGAGAGGTATAAATATGTATACATTAATTACTGGAACTACAAGTGGCATTGGAAGAATTATGAATATTGCATCAATTGCTTCATTTGAACCAGGACCATTTATGACAATGTATTATGCCTCAAAAGCATTTGTACGTTCTTTTTCAGAAGGATTACATGAAGAGCTAAAAGACCAAGGAGTAATTGTAACTGCAATTTGTCCAGGACCAACCAAAACAAAATTTGAAGAAAGAGCATCAATGAAAAAATCATATATGTTTAAAAAGATGAAAGTAGATACAGCTAAAGAGGTAGCTGAAAAGAGCTATAAAGCAATGATGAAAAACAAAGCAGTATATGTAGTTGGATTCCATAATAAATTAATAGCATTTGCAACAAGATTTGGTAGTTTGAAATTAAATAGAAAAGTAGCAAAGAAAATTAACATAGGAACTGCAAAATAAAATAGGAGTGAGATTATGAAAAGACTTAATTTAATAGTAGTATTTAATAAAGATTTAACAAAAGTTCTATTTTGTATTAGAGCAAAAGAGCCATACAAAGGATTATACAATTTTGTTGGAGGCAAAGTAGAAGAAAATGAACCGAATGATGAAGCGGCTTATAGAGAACTATTTGAAGAAACAGGAATAAGCAGTAATGAGATTGAGTTAGATCATTTTATGGATTTAAATTACTTTAAATATGAAAACAATTTACAAGTATACTATGGAATATTAAAAAATGAAGTAACTTTGGTAGAAGAAAAAAATAAACTTGAATGGGTAACTATAAATGAAGAATTATTAAATAATGAAAAATTTGCAGGTAACTATAATATTCCTCATATCATAAAACAAATAAAAGTATATTTGAGGGATGGAATTAAATAATTATTGCAAGGAAGAGATATGAAAATAGAAGAACTGGATGTAGAATATGATAAGTTGCAAAAAATATATGGAGCAAAAGAATTAATGTCTATATATAATGGAGGATATACTAAAAATCCAAATATTTGCTTTGTCTTTATGAATCCAACAGGTAGAAATATTGCTTCATGCCCACAATGGAAAGGAAGAAGATCACCTTGGATAGGTAAAAAAAATATATGGAAATTATTTTATAAAATTGGATTATTAATGGAATGATGAATATAGATAAGGCTATAGAAGATTTAAAATTTATTATAGAAACAAATAAATAAGGAGGAGATTTTATGAATTTAGTAACAGGTTTAGCAATACCTTTTTTAGGCACAACACTTGGCTCAGCAATGGTATTTTTTATGAAAAACAAGATGAACTCAAAAGTTGAAAAATTACTATTAGGTTTTGCATCAGGAGTAATGATTGCAGCTTCAATCTGGTCTTTAATTATACCATCAATTGATATGGCAAGTGAACAAGGAAAAGTAGCATGGATTCCAGCAGCAGTTGGATTTATACTAGGAATAGCCTTTTTACTTGTACTTGATAGTGTAATTCCGCATTTACACTTAAATAATGATAAACCAGAAGGAATAAAAGCAAAACTTAAGAAAACAACAATGATGGTATTTGCAGTTACACTTCACAATATTCCTGAAGGAATGGCTGTAGGTGTTACATTTGCTGGTGCACTTATTGGAAATACAGGAATAACAATGGCAGGAGCATTTGCTTTAGCAATAGGAATTGCAATACAAAACTTTCCTGAAGGAGCAATTATATCAATGCCATTAAAGAGTGAAGGAATGTCAAAATCAAAAGCCTTTTTGTATGGAACACTTTCGGGCATAGTAGAACCAATAGGAGCAATTATTACAATACTACTTACAAGCACAGTAGTACCAATATTACCATATTTATTATCATTTGCAGCAGGAGCTATGATTTATGTAGTTGTTGAAGAGCTAATACCAGAATCTCAAAATGGTGAACATTCAAATATAGGAACAATAGGCGTTGCTCTTGGATTTGTAATAATGATGATTTTAGATGTAGCACTAGGGTAAGAGCACTTAATAATAGAGGTAAATATTATGAAATCTATAAATAAACAAGGATTACATAAACTTTTTGCAGAGTTAAAAACAAACAAGCAAGAAGATGTATTTAATGAACTATATAATAAATGTGGCAATTTAGTGTATAAAATAGCATTTTCAATATTAAGAAATAAAGAGAATAGTGAAGAAATTAAACAAATGGTATTTTTAAAGATATGGAAAATTAATAAAAAAATTTTACCAGACAAAAATGAAGCAAGTTGGCTATATGCTGTAACTAAAAATGAAGCAATAACATTCCTGAAGAAACAAAAAAATACAATTAATATAGATGAAATTTATTATATAAGTGATGAATGTGACAATATATTTAATGTAGAAGACAAAGAATCATATAATAAGATAATATCAGCACTAGATAAAAGAGAACAAGAAATAGTATCACTAAGAGTTATATCTAATCTATCATTTAGGCAAATATCTCAAATACTAGGAGAACCAATAGGAACAGTACAATGGAGATATTATAAAGCAATTCATTCTTTAAAAATATTATTAAGCAATTTATCTATGTTTATTATATCTGTTACTATATTTGCAAGTAGAATACTAAAAAAGAAAGAGAATATACCACAAACTACTATAAAAAATGAAGTGACTGAGAATAACGAAATAGCGAGTGATACTGTGTATGACAATACTAAGAAGAACGATACAACTGAAACAACAGCGATTAAAGAAGATGCAAACATTCAATTGGATAACTATGATATAGGGATTCTAGGAATTTCAGGATTATTTTTAGTATTAACTATAGTTTTTGGAATTATTTATAAAAATCACCAACAAAAAGCAAAAAAAAAGAAGTCTAAATAATAGAAAGGTTAAGAGGTGATAAATATGAAAAAAACATTTATTATAATAGGAGTGATACTTGCAGTTGGTATAAGCTTTGCTATTGGTTTATTAGTAGGACAATATAATAAAGCAAAAACTGATTTATTAATACGTAAAGCAGAAGGAACAACATTTTATGCAAAAATTGACAGCATAAGGGAAGATAATGGAACAATACATATAAGTGCAACAGGACTTGATGTGAATAACATAAACTGGAGAGGAAAATACAATTTTTCTGTAAAAGAAAATAATGATACTATATGGAGAGGTGTAAAAATACCTGTATCTGATTTAGGTGTAAAAAATAATATTGCAATAACAATTACAGATGAAACTATACCAGATGTAGTGCCAACACCATTACAAGAAATAGAAAAAATAGAACTTCTAGATGACAAAAAATATGGTGAATATGAAAAGGTAGCAGATTTTAAAGAAGGTAAATATGCAGAGAAACCATTTGTAAAATTTAATGGAACATTATATACGAAATCAAATAAAGTAATTGATTATATTGGTGGAGTAGCTCAAATAGGAACTATTAACCAATTAATTGATTCAGACTATGTACCAAAAGTAGATGGAGAAACAAACTCAAAAGAATTATTAAATGCAGAAGTTTATCCAAGTGGAGAAAATGAAATAGTGCTTAATTATAATAATGATTATGTGCTATATGAAAAGGTCTAATACTCTACGATAAGTAAGTCGTGAATTTATCTGTTTTAGAAGCGGAAATAGAAGATTAAAATAAGTTATAAAAATATAATTTCATTAGAATAGCAGATAATTATTTAAAATTATCTGCTATATTGCTTTGAAAAATTTTTACAAAATCTTAAAATAAACATTGACATATTAGTTAATTTGCTATACAATACGAACAATAGTTTTAAAATAATATATGAAAATTATATATAATAATATACGTAGCTATACTAAATTTTGTAAAAAAGGAAGTGTTTCTATGGAAGAAAAAAAGAATGAAATTATTTTATTTGAAAATCAAGGAGTGAAGTTAGAGGTTAACTTAAAAGACGAAACAGTATGGCTCAATAGACAACAATTAGCTAAATTATTTGACAGAGATGTAAAAACAATAGGCAAACATATCAATAATGCTTTAAGCGAAGAACTAAAAAATGTTCCAACTGTCGCAAAAATTGCGACAGTTCAAAAAGAAGGACAAAGAGAAGTTACTAGAGAGATTGAATATTACAATTTAGATATGATATTAAGTGTTGGATATAGAGTAAAATCTGATAAAGGTGTTATCTTTAGAAAATGGGCTACACAAATACTAAAAGATTATATGCTAAAAGGTTATGCAGTAAATCAAAAAAGATTAGAATATTTAGAAAAAACAATTAAATTAATAGATATAGCAAATCGTATGGATGAACGATTAGAAGGAAATGATGCAAAAGAAATTTTAAAAGTAATTGGAGAATATTCAAAAGCACTAGATTTACTTGATGATTATGATCATAAAACATTAAAGAAAATAGATGGAAGTGTAGATGAAAGAAAAATTGAATATAAAAATTGTATTGAGATAATAAACAAACTAAGATTTAATGAAGAAAGTACACTATTTGCAGTAGAAAGAGATAGAGGATTAGAATCAATTATAGGCAATATTTATCAAAGTTTTGCTGGAAAAGAAATATATAAAAGTGTTGAAGAAAAGGGAGCAAACTTTTTATATCTAATAGTGAAAAATCATGTATTTGCAGATGGAAACAAAAGAATTGCAGCTACATTGTTTATATACTTTTTAAACTTTTATGGAATACTATACAAAAATGGAGAACAAACAATAGACAACAATACATTAGCAGCATTAACATTACTAATTGCAGAATCAAACCCAAAAGAAAAAGATGTTATTATAGATTTGGTAATGAATTTCTTGAATAATTAAAATCTTTGGAAAAGAGGCAGATATTTAGTTGAAAATATCTGCATTTCTGTTATATAATAATAACTAGAAAATTTGTGAGGTAAAATATGAGTAAATATGAACCATTATGGAACTATCTAAAAGAAAATAAAAAGGAAAGCTATAAACTGACTTATGAAGAAATAAAAAACATTCTTGGATTTGAAATAGATCATTCCTTCTTAGGTTAAAAAAAAGAATTAAAAGATTATGGTTATGAAGTCGGTAAAATATCAATGAAAGAAAAAACAGTTATATTCAATAAAATATAAATTGAAAGTGAGAAAAGAATGAAATATATTGTCTTATTAAGAGGAATAAATATAAGCGGTAAAAACAAAATATCAATGAATGAATTAAAAGCAGGACTAAGAAAATTGGTTTTGAAAATGTAAGTACATATTTGAACAGTGGAAATGCTATTTTTCAAAGTGAAATAGATAACAAAGAAGTAATAAAAGAAAATATTCAACGAATGATAAAAGAAAGATTTAATCTTGAAATACCTGTCTATGTTACAACTGCACCTGAACTTGAAGACATATTAAAACATACTCCTGAATGGTGGGGAACAAATGACAAAGAAATATATGATAACATAATTTTTATAATTCCACCAACAAAATATGAAGAGGTATATAATACTATTGGAGAGCCAAAAGAAAATCTTGAAAAAATTCAGGAATACAACAATATTATTTTCTGGTCTTATAAATTAAAAGAATATAGAAAAACAAACTGGTGGCCAAAAACTGCTAGTACAAGTATTAGTGATAAAATAACGATAAGAACTGCAAATACAATGAGAAAAGTATTAGAATTATGTAACAAATAATAGAGGTAAAATATGAAAATATATAATTTAAAAGATAAATTAGAATATCTAGACGAAGTTGCAAGATTAGAATATGAAGAATGGGCAGACAACAAAGAAGAAAATAAAGAAGAAAGAATTAAAAGAAAAAAAGAAAAGATTTGTTGTATGTTTAGTAATAAATCTTTTTGCAAATTGATTCTAGTAGATAATCATGAACTAATAGGCTTTATATCAATATTTCCAGAAGATTGTGAAGAAGAAAAAGAACTAACTCCCTGGTATGCTACAATGTATGTGAAAAAAGAATATAGAAATCATGGATATTCACGAATATTAAATGATGCAATATTAAAAGAAGCAAAATATAGAGGATTTTTAACATTGTATTTAAAAACAGATTTGAAAAATTATTATGAAAAATTTGGAGCTACTTTTATAAAAAAGCTAAAATCAGGAGAAAGCTTATATAAGTTTGAAATTTAATAAAAAATGAAATAAAAAGTGTGGCAGATAATTGGTTGAAATTATCTGCCACTTATTATATAATTACACAGTAATAAAAACAAAAGAAATAAGAGGCGAAAAAATGAAAGAAGATTGGAAAGAACTTATAAAGAAAAATCTAAAATGGGTTGTACTATTTATTTGTCTAGTAGGTTTTTTAGCATTAGCAGAAGATGTTTTTAATAAAGAAATAATGTATGGAGACATTATTGGATATAAACTTATATCAACATTTTTAATATCTGATTTTGTAACACCAATAGCAAAATTTATAACTAATTTTGGTGGGGCAATATTTTTATCAATAGCAACAGTTATGTTATTTTTACTTATAAAAAATAAAAAAATTGGTTTATCAATTATTTCGAATATAGTCATTATTACAGTTTTAAATCAATTATTAAAAAGAATATTACAAAGACCAAGACCAACTGAATTTAGAATAGTTGAAGAAACAGGATATAGTTTTCCTTCGGGGCATTCAATGGTAAGCATGGCTTTTTATGGATATTTGATATATTTAATTTATAGATATATAAAAAATAAATATGTAAAATGGACATTAATTACAATATTAAGTATATTAATTTGTTTAATAGGTATAAGCAGGATTTATCTTGGAGTACATTATACAAGTGATGTACTAGGTGGATTCTTGTTATCAATATCATATTTAGTTATATATATAAGTTCAATTAAAAAATTATTACCAGAAGAATAAAAGTATAAAGGAGAAACTTTTATGAAACGAATCTGTATAATTGGAGGAAGTGGAACTGGTAAAACAACACTTTCAAATAATTTGAGTAAAGAGTTAAATTTACCAGTTTACCATATTGATGGTATACATCACTTGGAAAATTGGAAAAAACGAGATAAGGAAGAACGTGACAGATTAATTCTTGAAAGAGCTTCAGAAGAAAAATGGATTATAGATGGAACATATCATTCTACATTACAACAACGTCTAGAAAAAGCTGATTATGTTATATATTTAGATTATTCTACTATGGCGCAAGTAATAGGAGTATTAAAAAGATTTATAAAAAACCATGGTAAAGAAAAAGATGAGATACCAGGTTGCAAAGAAAAAATGAGTTGGGAGTTTTTATGGTTTGTAATAAACTGGAGAAAAGATAAAAGAAATGAGATAATTGAAAAAATAAGTAAAATTGACAACAACAAGGTTCATGTCTTTTATAACAGAAAACAACTTAATAAATGGTATGAAAATACATTTGGAAAAAAGATGGAGCACTAAAACGATTAAGAATAATATGAAGGGGAAAAATATGAAAAAATTAAATTCAAACCATTTGAAACTAATTGCAATTATAGCTATGACAATAGATCATATTGCAGATTTAATATTTCCTGGTATGCCTAATAATATATGGAGTAATATTTTACATATCATAGGTAGACTGACAGCACCAATTATGTTTTTCTTTATTTGTGAAGGGTTTTACTACACAAAAAACTTGAAAAAATATGTAACAAGGCTATTTTTGTTTGCTTTAATATCTCATTTTGCATACTGCTTTGCATTTGGTATTAACTTTATTCCATTTATTAATGGAGAAATATTTAATCAAACAAGTATTATGTGGTCACTTGCATGGGCGGTAGTCGCTCTTTATATTGTATATGGAGATACAAAACTAAAACAGTGGCAAAAAACAGTATTATTAGTAGTAATATGTGCTATAACTTTTTGCGCAGATTTCAGTTCGATAGCAGTTATGTGTATAGTAGCAATGTATGGCAAAAGAGGAGACATAAAAAAACAAGTATTAAGTATGGAAGTATGGTTAGGAATTTATGCACTTGTATCATTTATATTTGTAAACAAGATATATGGAATTATAATATTGTTTTCAATATTAGTATATCCAATACTAAAAATATATGATGGTTCAAGAGGAAAATTAAAGTGGATGAAATGGCTATTTTATATATATTATCCATTACACTTAGCAATAATAGGACTACTAAGAATATTAATGTATGGTAATGTACCATTGTTATTTTAAAAGAAGCCATAAATATGAGATATAAGAGAATTAAGAAGATACTACTATTTTGGTGTTTGTTTATTGGAATTGCAGCAGTTTATGGAAGTATATGTATGCTAATTGATCCAACAGGCAAATTACTTCAAATGAATGAAATGCTACCATACTTTCAAGTATTACCTTTTAGTGATATATTATTTCAAAATTATATATTTTCAGGAATATGTTTATTAATAGTAAATGGAATATCAAATTTAGTGGCAGTGTATTTAATTATAAAAAATAAAAAAATAGGAATAATATTAGGAACAGTATTTGGATTCACACTTATGCTTTGGACTATAATTCAATTTATCATTTTTCCAACGAATATAATGTCAACAATATACTTCGTTTTTGGAATAATGCAACTAATAGCAGGTTATATTACGTATGTATTCTACACGCAAGAAAATTTCAGATTTGACTTAAATGACTATAAAAATATAGGAAAAAACAAAGAAAACATTGTTGTATATTTTTCAAGAATGGGCTATACAAAGAAAATAGCTTATGAAAGCAGATTTTAAAAATGTCGCAGATGAACTTGATGAAATATTAAATAAAAAAAGAGAAAAATTCACATCAATTTGTGTTAGATTTGGAAACGTAAAGAGCAGAAAGGAAATGTAGTTATGAGAAACACTATTGTTTATTTAATAAGACATGCAGAAACTGTTACTGAAAATGGTATAAGAAATACAAATGAAGATTCACAATCAATTAACGAAAAAGAAATATTATCAGTTGAAGGAGAAGAACAAGCCAAAAGACTAAGTGAAAATAAAGAACTGCAGAACCTAAATGTAATATGGTCAAGTAACTATACTAGAGCAAAAGCAACTGCCAAATATATTTCTAATGTAAACAATTTACCTCTTAATTTAGATAGTGATTTAGGTGAAAGAAAATTAGGAAATTTAAAAGAATTAGGTGAATTTATGAAAGATAAGGCAACTCGAGATCCTTCACAAGAGCAACTTCTAGACAGAACATTTAGAACATCAGATGGCGAGAGCGCAGAACAGACAAGAGAAAGAATGAATAAGTTTTTTGCCAAAATACTTAAAGAATATTGTGGAAAAAGAATAGCAGTAGTTAGTCATGGGGGCTCTATCAAGTTTTTCTTATTAAATTGGTGTAAAGTAAATAAAGATGTAAAACTTGTATATAATAATGAAAAAGTATTAAATATAAAATCACCATGTTTACTAAAACTAATATTCAACGGTAATGAGCTAATTGAATTAGAGCAAATCGAATAAAATAAAGAACTACATACATAAGGATTAGAAAAATACATTAGGAATGGAGTGGGATTTATGACTGAAGAAGAAAAGATGTTATTAGGTGAAATGTATAGTTCAAAAGATAAAGAACTAAAAAGATTTTATTTTAGAACAATTAAAAGAATAAACAGTAATTTGTTTAGAATTATAAGTGCTGGCAATTTGGAGGAAATGATCCATTGAAAGGTATCAGTGTTTACGATGGTGGTGATTGTAATGGAAAATATAATATAACTGGATTTATTACAATACCAAATAATAAATTTAACGAAATAAATACGCCAAATGGTAAAGTATGTTTTGTTGAATTTATTGGGGGTAACAGATAGAGAACTAAGAGCAATTCAAAATAAGCAAATTAGAGTTAAAGAATTATATGAAAAACTTGGCAGTGATGTAACAAGCTATAATAGAAAGTCAGTTATATAAATAGTAGTGGAGCTCAGTGCGTTCTGTGAAGAAAATATACTATAACAGGAGAAAAACAAAATGACATATAAATATGCGTATCAAACTCCAAAAAACTTTTCAAATATGATTATGAATAGCGATGGAGAATACCTAACAGGTTTATGGTTTGAAGATTCAAGAGATTCTTCTAAACATGTGGTAAACTGTGAAAAAGAAAATTTAGAAATCTTTAAAGAAACGAGTAAATGGCTAGACATTTATTTTAGCGGTAAAAATCCTAATTTTATACCAAAATATAAAATAGAAAACTTAACTCCTTTTAGACAAGAAGTAATTGATACAATGAACTCTATTGAATATGGAAAAGTTGTAACCTATAATGATATATCAAAAATAATTGCTAAAAAAAGAAACTTGAAAAGAATGTCATCACAAGCAGTAGGCGGGGCAGTTGGCTGGAACCCTATCTGCATTATAATACCATGTCATAGAGTAGTTGGAACAAATGGAAGTTTAACAGGATATGGTGGAGGAATAAAAAACAAAATAGAATTGCTAAAACTAGAAGGAAATGACATGCGTAAATATTTTGTTCCAAAGAAAGGTACAGCATTATGATAAGGTGTAAATGGTGTAACTTAAAGAATGAAAAATACATAGAGTACCACGATAAAGAATGGGGAGTAGCTATATATGATGACAAACATTTATATGAAATGCTAATCTTAGAATCTTTCCAAGCTGGTTTATCTTGGGAGTGTGTGTTAAATAAAAGAGAAGATTTTAGAAAAGCATTTGATAATTTCGAAATAGACAAGGTATCTGATTATGATGAAAAAAAGGTACAAGAGCTATTAAAGAATGAAAATATTATAAGAAATAAATTAAAAATAAATGCAGCTATAAACAATAGTAAAATATTTAAAGAAATACAAAATGAATACAAAACATTTTCAAATTATATTTGGAGCTTTACAAACAACAAAGTAATATATGAAATAGGAAAAACATGCTCAGCGCTATCAGATATAATTTCAAAAGATTTGCAAAAAAGAGGAATGAAATTTGTAGGAACAACAATTATATACTCGTATTTACAAGCAATAGGAGTGATTTACTCACATGATAAAGAATGTTTCTTAAACAATAAAGGGGCTAATATTAAATAAAAATAGAAAAAACAAAAATAAATGAGATCCCATCGATAGTATGGGAAGAAAAAAGCAGTAAAGTTTTTATAGCAGTACATGGGAATATGTCTAATAAGGAGAATTTGTTTCAAACAACATATTAAATGCAAATTCTTTTGAAAAGTTAATTAAATAATACAAATCTTTATTGATAAGGATTTTATGAGCAATGAGCATCTTGTTGGAGTACATCCAAATGATAATACAGCAACAGTATGGCTAAAAGTAGAAGATTTAATTGATATTATAAAAGAACATGGTAATCAAGTTAGTATTATAGAAATCTTATAAATGAGGTATACAATAATGAATAATAATATAAAAGTAATAACATTATGTGGAAGCATGAAATTTCAAAAAGAGATGATGATTATAGCAGAAAAATTGGCGTTAGAAGGCAACTGTGTCCTTACGCCACGCCAGTTTATTCAGTGCTGAATAACTATGAGAAAACGAACGAACAATTAGAAAAACTAAAACAAGAGCATTTTAAGAAGATAGAATTATCAGATGCAATATTAGTAATAAACAAAGAAGGATACATTGGAAACAGCACAAAATTTGAAATTGAATATGCTAAGAAACTTGATAAAGAGGTTATGTATTTGCAATAAAAAAGTTACCAAATAGGCACGGAAAAATTGGTGACAAATATGGCAAATGATATATTATATGATAGAATAAATAAAAAAATATATTTGAGAAGGAGGTAAGAGAATGAAGAAGACAAAAATACTATCAATATTATTTATACTTTGCTTATTAGTTAGTTTAATTTTTCCAATAACCACAGTATATGCAGAAAGCAAAAATGAAGTAACATTAAATTTTAAAGGTGGAACAATTCATGATGGTTATGTAGAATATAGCAAGAAAGCAAAAGTACAATTATTCAAAGGCGAGGATTTAGTTACTAATATTTCAAATAATATGGTAATTGATTTAAACGAAGCAGAGTACAAGTTTGTAATTGAAGAAATTGAAGATTCAAGTATTGCTGGTGCTAATACATCTATAAAATTAAAAATTAATAATTGGTATTATCCTATTATAGCAATAAATGAAACTAAATCTACATTCAAATTAGATTCAAGCAAATTTAATGGTAAATTAGATATTGAATTTGAAAGAAGAAATATTGCTTTTAACTCAACAGTTAAAAATGTTTATGAGGATATATCATCAAAAGGTGTAATCGATTTGACTAATGGGAAAGAATATGTAATAGATTTTTCAAAAACTGATGAGTTAACAGAAGGATTAAAATCATTTGCAGATTTAGATAAAACACTATATTACAAAAGAGACAATAAAGGTCTATTAGAAACAGACAATGAAAGTGAAGCTGTTATAAAGATTGTTGGAAATAGGTCAGAAAATAAAGCAATATTAACTGCAGTAAATGTTGGAACTAAAAAAAGTGAAGTTTTTAAAGGATTTCATATGCAATATACAGGTTCTGCATTGGATTATGATGACCTTGATGGTAGCATTAAACTTGAAACAAGATATGATTACTATACTAGATGTAAATATGAATTTACATTCCAATATGTAAAAGAAGAAGTTAGTCCTAAAGAATATGAGTTTACTGAAGGAGCAAATCAAACATATACAATTGATGAATCAAAAGATGCAACATTTAGAATAGATGCAGACTATAGCCTATTTACAAACAAAGTATATGTAGATGATAAATTAATAGATTCTACAAATTATGACTCAAAAACAGGAAGCACAGTTATCACATTAAAAGATGAATACTTAAAAACATTATCTGTTGGAGAACATACATTAAAAGTTGCTTTTTCAGATAATGGAGAAGCTATAACAAAATTTACAATAAAAGAAAAACAACAAAATGAAACACCAGAAGATAACAAAAATACAGGAAGTACAGAGAATACTGAAAAAGAAGAACAACCAGAGAACAATAATGTAACTAACAATGATGTTCAAAAAGAAAATACAAATAATCCAAAAACAGGAGATAATGTTATAGTATATGCTGTATTGTTTGCAATTGCACTATTAGGAATAATTACATTAATAATAGTTAATAATACAAAAAGAAAAAACTCAAGAAAACACTAGGAGGAAAAGAAAAATGAAAATTAAAAAAAGTAAAATAATAATTATTACTATGTTACTACTTTGTTTTGCTTTATCTGTTATGCCAATGAAAGTATTTGCAGCAACAGAAATTCACAAAGTAGAAATTGGTGGTTCAAAACTCAATTATAATGCTGGAGATAAACCAGAATCTTATGCTATACGAACTGGCGACACAGCATATTACTATGATATAGAATACGAATATTGGGAAGAGATGGAAACTGCTGAAAATGGAGAACTTGTTCCAATTAAGTTTTGGTATTCTGATGATGATAAAAATAACGCTTTAGCACAAGACAAAAAAATAACTACTTTTGAAGAAGGAAAGAGTTATATGTACACTATATCTTTGAAGGCAAGAGACGGATATACATTTGCTGATAATACAGAAGTTTATGTAAATGGTGAAAAAGTAAATACAATGAGTGTTGGACAAGATAAAAAGTCAATATTTGTTCCAGCGATAAAGACAATAAAACCAACTAAACCTGTACAAAAACAAGAAATTGATGTTGTTGAGATTAATAATGTAACCTTAAAATTCAATGACGGTGATAAACCAGTATTTACTGGAACAATTTCAGATAATAGATATAAGTTTGTATTTGAATTATGGAGAACTAATGATGCTGGAATAACTTCAGTAGATTGGTTTAATGATGCAGATCACATTGGTTACTTAGGAGGAAAACTAATAACAGCATTTGATAAAGACAAAACATATACTTATGAATTAGCTTTAGTAACTACAGCTGAAGGTGGAGAAAAGTGGTTTTTTGGACAAAATACCAAATTAAAAATTAATGGACAAGAAGTTGGATATGTATGTGGAAGTTCTTATGATGAACAGTCATTTGATGTTACGACCAAAATAACAATAACTCCTACACCTACAAAACCTGAACAACCTGTTAAAGAAACTGTAAAGGAAATTCAAAGTACAGGAGAAACAAAAGCAAAAATTGAATTTGCAAAAGAAGTTAACAAAGACTACAAACTAGATATTAAACCTATAGAAGTAAAAAAAGATTTAACAAACAAAAATGTTAAATATGTAGTAGATATAAATGTTTTAGAAAATGGTCAAATAGTTAAAATTAGTGATACTAAAATGAAAATAAGAATTGCATTACCAGAAGATTTAAAAGGATTTAACAAATATGAAGTAGTATATATTTCAAATGATGAAATAAAAGAAACAATACCAGCGACAGTAGAAGATGGATATATAGTATTTGAAACATCACATTTAAGTCAATATGGAATTGTTGCAACAAATGTTGAAAACAAAACAGAACAAACAAATAATCCAAAAACAGGAGATAATATTACAACAAGTATAATACTATTTGTAACTTCTATAGCAACTATTGGAACATTAACAATAGTAAAAAGAAAAAGATCAAGAAAATAATACAACAACATGCATAAAGACTAGCTAGGGTATTAGCTAGTCTTTATATACGAAAGGACAATTTAACAATGAGAAGAAAGAAAAATAAAAGATATAAAGAAGTAATTTTAAATATTATTATCTATATGATTTTGCTTTTTGTATTAATCTATTCTGGAATTAAAATCTTTAAATGGTATAAAGATAAAACAAATAACAATAAAATTGCAGAACAAATAAAAAGTACAGTAATTGTTGAAGAAAAAAACGAAGATGAAAACAAAGAAGAATATACAGTAGACTTTAATAAATTAAAAGAGCAGAACAATGAGACTGTTGCATGGATTAAAGTAAACAATATCAATGTGGAATATCCAGTAGTAAGAGCAACAAATAATAGCTTTTATTTAAACCATAGTTTTGATAAGAGCAAAAATTCAGCAGGATGGATTTTTGCAGACTATAAAAATAAATTTGATAATACAGACAAAAACATTGTTATTTATGGGCACAATATGAGAGATGGCTCAATGTTTGGAAGTTTAAAAAATATTTTGAATTCTGACTGGTATGATAATGAAGAAAATACAGATATTACTTTATGCACTGAAAACGAAAAAAGTATTTATAAAGTTTTTTCAATATATAAAATAGAAAGTGAAGATTATTATATAAAAACAGAATTTAGTAATGAGAATGAATTTGAGAAATTTATAAAAACATTAAAGAAAAGAAGTATTAAAAATTTTAATATAGATATTTCAAAAGAAGATAGTATATTAACATTATCAACTTGTGCAAATAACAATAAATATAGAGTAGTGTTGCATTCTAAAAAAATTAAGTAAAATGCTCACAAAAACAAACTTCTTTGCATAACATATACAAAGTTATGAGAGGAGTTTATTTTTATGGATTATGAAATAATGATGAATGGAAATGTGAAAATAGGTACTTATGCTCCAGATTTTGAGGCAAACAGCACAATGGGGCCAATAACATTAAATCAATATAAAGGAAAATGGGTTGTACTTTTTTCTCATCCAGGAGATTTTACCCCCGTATGAGCATACAATTTGGGGAAATATCAGAAACGCTTGATATTGCTTAACATTTCTTTAATCGATAACTTACTCTAAAATGAATAAAAATTGCCACAAAATCGATCGTAAGGCGACTGATTAGGAAGGTTTAGCAATCATAATTAAAGATGAGTGGATATGTATGATGAAATTATTGCATATTATAATCAAAAGTATTTGTGAATATAAAAGAAACACTAGAAGAAACATATATGATAATAA
>OGYL01001653.1_pt1 | contig 16847 bp, 10 predicted proteins | sample 1576541 | NCBI WGS metagenome assembly OGYL01 (sample SAMEA3541551, study PRJEB24748) | human gut metagenome | biome: human gut; feature: human-associated habitat; material: faeces | place: China | collected 2012 | reverse complement strand
TGGGCGTTCCTTACGGAACATGCGGGAGCCGACGATATGACGGGAATCGACGGCAAGATGGAATCTGACGGAAAAACGGAGCATGCCGACAAGGCGAAGCTTATCGAACAACCGGAATCCATCGAAAAAACAGACGGCCAATCCGACGTGGTCACCCTTTCTCCATCCGCCGTGGACAGTTTGTGGGCGTGCCCGGTGTGCTGGATGCTGGAGAACCGTTTCGCCGGCCCACGCATGGGCAGCGCGGCCACCAGCTTCGGCTCGCTCATCCACGCCGTCGCGCAACAGGCCATTCTTTGGTGGTCTGGCAAATGCGTCCAGCGTTGCCGTGGGAAATGACCGCGGTAAGCGACGAGGACAACATCGACGAAATCGCCCAATGGATGATCAGCCGATACAAGACCCTACGTGGCGACCTCAACGCCATCGACGACCCCGAGGAACGGTACAAGGCGCTCGGCAAGGACGCGAAGGCGTCGGTCGCATTGCGCAACATCGCCACATATTTCGTCAGGTCGAACCGTACGGGATACCCGTCGAACAACACCGAAACCATCACCGTGGGAACATTGGACCATGCCGAAGCGGAACGGCAGTTCGCCGCGCGATTCGACTTCGACGACATCCTCGACGCCTACAACGCCATCGACGGCAACGCTCCGATCTCCCGCGACGAACTCATCGCCATCATGGGCGCGCTCGTCGACGGCTGGCCGGAAACCGGCATGAGCGACCGGCTCACCGTACGCCTGTCGGGCAGAATCGACCGTCTTGAACACCGCCGTACCGCAGACGGCCGCGAACAGGTACGGCTGATCGACTACAAAACCGGCAAAGTGCCGAACGGACGCTCCCTGTTCAGCGACCTGCAGCTCGTCTGCTACCAGCTGGGCCTCGCATTCCCGGAACACGGCGGAAAACGCGGCGCGCAGGCGATCGCAGCCATGCCGGACATCACCCAAAGCGCCCTGTTCCACGTCATGGAATACGCGGCACCCGCGCCACGCAAAGGGCAAGGCGACGAAGCGTACCACCAGCAGGCGCTGTTCGCCGGCGGAAGCATCAACGCGGGCGATTTCATACCCCGCAAATACGTGCCCAAAATGGCCAGCGTCTTCACCAGCGGCCTCGACGACGTCGAACGGCCGGCGCAGGTCAGCGAAGAACATTGGAAGCAACTTCTGGAATCGCGGTCGAAGATGACGGTATGGTCGCTGACCATGATCTCCCGCGTCTTCTATGCGGCCGCGGCGAGCCGGGCCACCCGCATCACCGCGCGTCCGACCGTGGAACACGTCGGATACTGCAGAACGTACGGCAGTGGGGTCTGCCCGGCCTGCCAAGGCGAGCAGAACACCGTATTCGAAAGGACCGTGGCATGAACGGGAGCAACGGTATGAACGGAAGCATGTCAACGAACGGGGCCACAGCAAAGGGCGATGCGATGGGCACTGTGCCGGCCGCCACGCCGAAATTCACCGACAGTCCGGAACAGGCCGCCGTCATCCAAGCCCCCTCATACGAGGACGTGGTCGTGGTGGCGGGCGCCGGCTCCGGCAAAACCTACACCATGACCCGCCGCATCATCACCCTCATCGACCAGGGCATCAGTCCCGAGAAGATTCTGGGCCTGACCTTCACACGCAAAGCCGCCTCCGAACTGCTTTCGCGCGTCTCCGCTGCCGTGACACGCAACCAGGCCGGACGCGGTACACGCGTCGCCTTCCTCAAACCGGAAGTCTCCACCTATGACGCGTTCTTCCAAACCATCGTGCGCCAATACGGCCTGCTCGTCGGCTTCGACCAAAACACGCAGCCATTGAGCGAAGCCGGAGCGCTGCAGCTCATCCACACCGTGCTCGACAAGCACATGGACCAGCTCATGGCCTTCGACCAAGGCGGCGACGAACTCGGCAAATTCTCCACCATCGCCGGCAACGTGTTCACCCTATCCAACGCCATCGCAGGAGCCATGATCGGCAGCGACTGCACCAGCTTCGACGAAGCCGTGGAACGCGTGCGCGCATGGGATAAGGCGTTCGTGGCGCAAGTGGCCAAAGCGCTTGAAGACGAGGACGTTCCCGATGACGAGCCGAAAGTGGGCAAGGCTCCGAAACAGAAGAAAAAGGAATCCGACACCGCCTTCGAAACCCGCATGCGCGAATACCGCGCCCAATGCCACCAACTCTGCGTCTACAAGACCGCGCAATTGGCCGGCACGGCCCGCAAACGCGACCTGCTACTCGACCTCGTGGCCGACTACCACGCCGAAAAACGCGCCCTCAACATGGCCGAATTCAGCGACTTCACCATCGCCGCATTCCAACTCGTCACCCGATTCCCCTCCATCGGAGCCACCTACCGCAAACGCTACACGCACGTGCTGCTCGACGAATACCAAGACACCTCCACCACGCAGGCGGCCCTCCTGACCGCACTGTTCCACGCCGATTCCACCCATCGCAGCGCGGTGAACGCCGTCGGCGACCCCTTCCAATCGATCTACGCATGGCGAGGAGCCAGCCCAGGCGCATTCCGCATGCTGCAACACGACTTCGGCCACGACGCCACCGACAAGCCCTACACGCTGACCGTCACCCGACGTAACTCGCGCATGGTGCTCGAAGCGGCCAACAATCTGACGAAACCATTGCGCCTGCCCGCCAGACGTCGCGGCAGCTCGCTTATGCGCGAAGTGGACGTGCCCCCGCTCGCCAACATCGACAATGCCCCCGAAGGTACGCTCGGCGTGCTCGGCTACGCCACATTCGGCCAGGAAATCGACGCCATCGTACGCTTCGCCAAACAAGCGATCGCACTGCACACGCCAACCGAAAACGAGCTCGCCGACGGAGCCAAAGACAACCGTCCGCACGTGGCGCTCCTGTTCCGCTCCAAAACGCAGATGCCAGCCTACGAGGACGCACTGGAACAAGCCGGCCTCACCACACTCGTCGTCGGCCAGGCCGCACTCCTGGAACGTCCCGAAATCAAAGACATCCTCGCCCTGCTGCACGTCGTATGCGACCACACCGACAGCGCCGCGCTCATGCGGCTGCTCGCCACGCCACGATTCGGCCTGTCCGCCGACGATCTGCAGGCGCTCGCCGGCATCGCCGAACGGCTCAACACCGCGCAACGCTACCGCGCGCTCGTGTCGGCCGGCATCGTGGAGGCGGATGCGAATCCGTCCGACGCCGACATCCGCGCCACCGTGCGCGCCTACCGCGACCAAGTGCCCAACGCCGTCTTCCTGATCGACGTGCTGCTGCGCGGCGATCTGCGGCACCTCGTCGACGGCGTATTGAGCCGTACGGGAGCCGCGAGCGTCATCCACGCCGGTCGCGTCATCCAACAGGTGCAGCGCACGGCCGGCCATCCGTTGCCGGAAGTGGTACGCACGGCCATCACCGCGCTCGGACTGGACATCGACCTGCTGCTCGCCGAACGGATGCGGCATCCGGATGCCGGCAATCGTGCCACATCGCATGCCGCTTCGTCACTCGACGCGATGCTGTCTCTGGTGGACACCTACTTGCAGGAAATCGCCGCGCAGGGCACGCCAAGCCTGCGCGCGTTCATCTCGTGGGTGGATTCGCTGCGTGACGCGTCCGACGACAACGCCACCGCACCAGATACCCCCGTCGATGTGGTGCTCATGACCGTGCACCAGTCGAAAGGCCTGGAATGGGACGCCGTGGCTGTGGTCGGCATGCGCGACGGCACCTTCCCGTCCAGTCAAGGCGACCACCTGAGCGTCAAAACGGACGAAGACCATCCGGGCGGTCGGCGCGACGGCGTATGGGAGCCGCCGGAATACTTCGAAAAAGCCCACACTTGGCTGGAAGACCCGTCCGCGGTGCCGGTTCCGGTGCGCGCCGACGCGGATATCCTGCCACGATTCCCGCACGACGCGCCCATCGGGGGCAATCCCGTGGAATCGCTCGACGGATTGGACGATGCGGAAGTGATCGACGACGAGGTGTTCGGCACCTTGCGAACCATGGCCGTCGACGATATGGAAGGAATGGATCCGGCAAGCCTGTACCTGACGCAACAGGAGGAATACGGCCGCCGACTGCACGCCGACGAACGCCGTCTCGCCTACGTGGCGTTGACGCGCGCCCGCTACGAGGCGCTGCTCGTATACAGCGGATGCAACGAGACGAGCCGCGACTCCCGCCTGGCGGAGGGAAAGAAAAGCGCCGCGCCGTCGAATTTCTGGCTGGAGACGCGCGATTCGATGAACGGAATCGTCACCGCGGTACGCGAACCGGACAGCCTGTCCGACGATGTGGACGGCTCCCCGAACACGCTGGGACTTGACCTGCCCGACGGCTATTTCGTAGGCGAACACGCCCGCGATTTCGAGAATGCCGTGGTGGGCGATGCGTGGAACACGCCGCTCGAACCGGTCTCGGACGACCATACTTTGCCTTGGCCGTGCGATCTGAGCGCCGATGTCGCCGACAAGCTGCGTGCCGCGGCCGAACAGGTACGTGCCGTCGAATCCGACGAACCGAATATCGCTGAATCCACGGGAACGCAGGGCGACGTTGCCGATGAATCCGCCACGCCATCGCCGGAAACCGGAAACTCACTGCTGCGTCTCGCCAAACTGCTCGTCGCCGACGAACATCTCATGCCGGAACCGGACGTGGCTGACGCAGGCGAATCGCAGGACGCCTTCGACGAGGCCGTGCGTGCCAAAGGCGAACGTATCCTTGCTGCCGGCCGCCAAAACGTCACCTCGCTGCAAGCGCGCGCCGGCTCCATGGGCGAGCGTGACTCCCGCGCCTACTGGCGTGGTCTGGTCCGTCCGATTCCGCACGTCGCCTCGCCGGCGGCACAGCTCGGCACGCGGTTCCACGCATGGGCTGAGCGTTTCATCATGGCGGATGCGGACGTCGACGGCATCGGTGGTACGGAAGGTGCTGCCGGTATGGCCGCGCAGTCGCGTGCGGAACTGATCGCATTGATAGGTGATACGCAAGTCGACGCGGACAACGGCGGCGTGCAATCGCAGGACGCACCATCGCAGGACGCCCGATTGCGAGACGAACGGAAACTGGCCGCTTGGCAGCGTCGTCTCGTCGCTTCGCCGTGGGCAAAACGACGTCCAGCATGGGCGGAACGCCAGCTCGTCGTCGACATGTCCCAGCTCGGCACCATCGTCAACGGCAAACTCGACGCGGTGTTCTTCGGCGGTCTCGACGAAACGGACGAGATGAAACGCTACACCGTGGTCGATTGGAAAACCGGCGTAAAACCACGCAAACCGGACGAAATCAAGGAGAAGCTCGCACAGCTCGACCTGTACCGCCTGCTGCTCGCGGCGATGGAAGGGGTGTCGTTGGATGCAATCGACGCCTGTCTCTACTATGTGAGTGAGCCTCACGAGGCCGATCGGGAGCTTGACGCCCTCGACAAAACAGAAGAAGAGATCCTTGCCGAGTTGAGCTACGGAATTCCGCAGCAATCCGACAACGACTAGTGCCGGTGCGCAATGGCTCCTTGACCGAAGAAAGCGGGGGAGCGGCGCTTTCCGGCCTGCCTGCGGGAGAAACCGCTATGCAGGCAGCGTTGTGGAGGAACGCCGCTACCCTCGTGCAGCATGTGTGGGCGGGCGCACATGCCGGACGCAACGACAGTTAAGGAGTGTTTGATATGGCTGCGAACAGCGCAACCGCAATCCCGAACGCCGGCATGGGTGCCGGAACAAACAACGCATCGGCAATCGTCTTCCGTCCCATCGGCTGGGGCGATCTGGACGCGGTGGTCGACCTGTTCGACCGTACCTGGCCGCAGGATGTGGACAAGGTCGGCGCGGACATGTCGCGGCTGATCTCCCGATATTTCGTGCTGCACTACCTGCTGCCGACCACGTTCGCCAACGGCGCGTTCGCCGCCGACGGCACACTCGCGGGCGTCACGTTCATCCGCGTCGCCGGCGAGGCGCCGCAGCTCGACGAAATCGAAGTCGGCGAGGAAATGAAGGCCTTGGAACGCCGCATCGACGCCGATCCGGAGGCCGCCAAGCATATGGCGGCGCTGAAATCCGGCTTCTCGGTGGAACTCGATCTGGAACGCGAAGGGCGCGCCAACGAAACCACCATGGGCGAGCTGGAACTGTTCATCGTCAACCCCGACGTGCGCGGCCACGGTGTGGGCGGGCGGCTTTGGAGACGCATGCAGGAGCATTTCGCCGCATGGGACGTGCCCGCGTTCTACCTGCACACCGATTCCGACTGCGACGTGAGCTTCTACGACCACAAGGGGTTGGACTGCATCGCGCACCGCACGGCAAGCGAGACGGTCGCCCGGCTCGGCGGCAGTGCCGACGGCGAAGTGCCGCCACTGTTCGACGACATGTTCATCTACCGGGGAAAGGTGACGGCGTGACGGGCGCGAAACCGCAATCGCAATCGCACGAACCGCACGAATCGCAGAAAACGCAATCGCCATACGCGCAGCTTTTCCGCATTCCCGGCACGAAGGCGTTCTGCGTGTCCGGAGCCATCGCGCGACTGCCGATGTCCATGATGGGCCTCGGTATCGTGCTCGCGCTCAACCACATGTACGACAATTGGACGATCGCCGGCGTGATGAGCGCCGCGTACGTGCTCGCCACCGCCGCGGTCACGCCGCTGTACGCGCGCCTGTTCGACCGGTTCGGCCAGCGCAAGGTCGGTCCGGTGATCCTGACGGTGCAGATCATCGTCATGCTGGGCTTCGCGTTCGCCGCGCTGATGCGCGTGCCGATTCCGCTGCTGTTCGTGCTTGCCGTGGTCATGGGCATGACGCAGTTCTCGTTCGGCGCGCTTGTGCGCACCCGTTGGGCGTACGTGCTCGACCGCGCCGACAAGGAGGACCTGCTCAACACCGCGTATGCGCTCGAATCCGCCATCGACGAGATCGTGTTCATCTTCGGGCCGATTCTGGCGGCTTTCCTGGCCGCGTCCGTGCATCCCGTATCACAGCTGTTCGTGCCGACCCTCGCCTGCGCGTTCGGCGGTGCCGTGTTCTTCGCATTGCGTGACACTCAACCGCCGGTATTGCGCGAAATCACGGTCGTCGCGGCCGATACGGACGATGCTGACGTGCGATTGGCGGCCGGCGGTGCCGCTGGTGCCGCGGTTTCCGCGGACCGTTTCGATTTGGATCGGCTCAAGACGGGCGATCGCGACCGCAACAAGCGCAATGTGCTCACCTATGCGGGTGTGCTGCCGCTTCTCGCCGTGTTCATCGTGTTCAACATGGCGTTCACCGCGTTCGATACATCCATGACCGCCGTCATGAAATCGCTGCACCTCGACTCCGTGCTCGGCGTGCAGCTCGCCATGCTGGCCGTCGGCTCCTGCATGGGCGCGCTGGTCTTCGGCTCGCGCGAGCTCAAAGGCTCCCGTTGGCGTCACATGATCATGTTCCTCGCGTTGATGACCGTCGGCTTTGTGGTGATCCACCTGTGCCAGGGCAACCTGATCGTGATGGGACTGGTGGAGATCCTCACCGGTCTGACCATTTCGCCGGTGTTCGCCTCCGGCAACCTCGTCGTCAAGGAGACCGTGCCCGAGGAATCGCTCACCGAAGGCCTGTCCTGGGTGAGCACCGCCGGCACGATGGGCGCGTCGTTCGGCTCCATGATCACCGGCATCGTGCTCGACCATTTCAATCCAAGCGCGGGATTGAGCCTGCCCGCCGTGTTCGTGGGCTGTTCGATTCCGTTCGCGCTGCTCGGCTGGGTGCTGGTGCGCCGCCGCGGCTGACCGACGTTCGATCGTCAAGCGTCATAGCCGCCTGCCTCCGCGTCGAAGCGTCTCTTTAGATTCGTAAGTGGAACACGTTATGGACGTGGGCGCGTGATTCAAAAACATGTGTGAAAACGCATGCGATTATGCGCGCGGCAAGCGCGCACGGCAAACGTACGACATGCGCAACATGCGCGTCCGCGAAAGCATCAAGGAGCTGCAATGATCAAGGTTTCCGTAGTCGGCGCCAAGGGCCGTATGGGCTCGCATGTGGTCGACGCCGTCGATTCCGCCGCCGACACCGAACTCGCGCTCGCGCTCGACGCAGGCGACGACCTGGCCGCAATCACCCCCGAAAACACCGACGTCGTGGTGGAATTCACCGTGCCGAGCGTGTCGCTGGGCAATGTGCTCGCCCTCGTCAAGCAGGGCGTCGACGTGGTGGTCGGCACCACCGGCTGGACCGAAGAGAAGCTCGACCAGGTGCGTGCCGCGCTCGCAGCAGCTCCGCGTGAGGGCCAGAGCGTGTTCATCGCGCCGAACTTCGCCATTTCCGCGGTGCTCGCCGACCATTTCGCAAAGGTCGCGGCACCGTACTTCGAATCCGCCGAAGTCATCGAACTGCACCACCCGACCAAGGTGGACGCCCCGTCCGGCACCGCTTTCCATACCGCGCAGGGCATCGCCGAAGCGCGCAAGGCGGCCGGCTTGGGTCCGGTTCCGGACGCCACCGAAACCGATGGCGGTTCCCGCGGCCAGGTGGTGGACGGCATCCACGTTCACGCCGTGCGTCTGCGTGGCCTCAACGCCCACGAGGAGGTGCTGTTCGGCAACTCCGGCGAACAGCTGACCATCCGCGCCGACAGCTTCGACCGCATCTCCTTCATGCCGGGCGTGCTGCTGGCCGTGCGCAAGGTCTCCACCGGAACCTACCCGGGTCTGACTGTCGGCCTCGACCACTTCCTCGACCTGTAATCGTATTTTTTTCAAACTGCCGACGGGTGCATGTGTCTTCCGTCGGCAGTTTTTTTATGGCGGATCTGTTCCGATTATTTGGCAAGGCGTGCGATGGCGGCGCTGACTTCCGCCAGCTTTTCGTCGGCGACGGTACCGCCCTCCGCCGCGGCTTTGGCGACGCAATGGTGCAGATGGTCGTCGAGCAGCAGTAGCGCCACCGACTTCAGCGCGCTGTCCGCTGCGGAAATCTGTGTCAGAATGTCGATGCAGTATTCGCCGTTTTCCGTCATCTGCCGAATGCCGCGCACCTGCCCTTCGATGCGATTCAATCGTGCGATGATCCTCTTCTGGTCGCTTGCGTACCCATGTTGTGTGGCGTTCATATCGTCCTCCTCGCTGCGCTGAAAATTTTATCTACGGCTGAAGTTTGCTCGTCCCTCTTGCCAATATACCCTATAGGGGTATATTGTGATGGTGTTTGCCGAAATCGAAAGCCAATTACGGACGGAAGGCGGCTGGAATATGCACATCGCAATCGCGCTTATTATGGCGCTGCTCGTCACGGCGGGCGTGCTGTGGTTCTTCTTCGCACCGCGCAAAGCGTATCGTGCGCCGTTGCGCGACGGCGTGCAGGAAGCGGTCGTCGAAGTCAAAGGCGGGTATAACCCAGCCGTCATCGAAGCCGAAGCGGGCATGCCGTTGCGGCTGATCTTCGATCGCAAGGAAGACGGCGAATGCTCGTCGCATGTCGTGTTCTCCGATTTCGGGGTCGATCTTGCGTTGCCCGCCTTCCGCACGACCACGCTGACGCTTCATCCCGACCAGCCGGGCGAGTATCCCTTCGCATGCGGTATGAACATGCTGCACGGCACGTTGCGCATACTGCCGGGAAAGCATGCAAGTGTCGGTGCCGCCGCCGGTTCCGCGGAAACAGGCGTGCAATGCGCGCAAAAAGGCGCCGTCCAAACGTCCGGTTCGGGTGATTCGGGCAAATCGCGCGGATCGGAATCGGGAATTCGCGCCCTCATCACCCGTCTTATCGTGGCGGCCGTCTGCACGATTCCGGTATTCGGCTCCACCATGCTCATGCTGTATCCGATGCCGAACTGGCTGCAGTTCCTGCTGATGCTGCCAATCGTCGGCTATGCGGCATTGCCGATTTTCCGCAGCGGTTTCGCCGCGATCGCCCACCGTTCGCCGGAGATGAACGCGCTCGTCAGCCTCGGCGCGCTGGCCGCATTCGCCTACTCCTGCGTGGTCACCTTCGCACCGAACGTCCTGCCCGAGAACGCGCGCGAACCGTATTTCGAAGCGGTCGGTGTGGTCGTCACGCTTATGCTTGTCGGCCAGCTGCTCGAAGCGCGCGCCCGCAAAGGCACCGGTGAAGCCATGCGCGCATTGGCGGGTCTGCAACCGAAAACCGCCCGCGTGGTGCGAGACGGCAAGGAAACCAGCATCGCCATCGATGACGTGCGCGTCGGCGACATCATCGCCATCCGCCCCGGCGAGCAGCTGCCGGTCGACGGCATCGTCATATCCGGCAGCTCCACCGTGGACGAATCGATGATCACCGGCGAAGCCATGCCGGTCGCCAAAACCGAGGGCAGCGAAGTGACGGGCGTCACCATCAACGGTGGTGGCTCCTGCAGCATTTATGTTTCATGTCTGTTTATGGCAATTTAGGATATTTCTTGATCGCGCAGATCATCGGCATGGTGGCCGCCGCACAAAGCTCGAAAGCCCCCGTGCAACGATTGGCGGACCGTATCTCCGGCGTTTTCGTGCCGGCCGTGGTACTCATCGCCGTATGGTCGTGCGCGCTGTGGTTCGCGTTCGGCCCCGAACCGCGTGTCACGCACGCGCTGGTCGCCGCGGTATCGGTGCTGCTGATCGCCTGCCCGTGCGCGCTCGGACTGGCGACTCCGTTGTCGGTGACGGTCTCGACTGGCCGCGCGGCTCGCATGGGGGTGCTGGTCCGTTCCGCCGAAGCGTTGGAAACATGCGGCAAAGTCAATGCCGTCGTATTGGATAAGACCGGCACGATCACCGCCGGCAAACCCACCCTTACCGATGTGCTGCCGTTGGGCGTGTGGCATCGGCGTCCCGATGATTTGCTGACGATTGTCGCCGCCGCCGAACGTGATTCCGAGCATCCGCTCGCTGCTGCGATCGTTGCCGCAGCTGCGGAAAAAGCCGACGTCGCGGACGTTGCGGAACTCGCGCAAACCACCGATTTTCAGGCGATTGCCGGCCGTGGCGTCACCGCGCGCGTCACCTTCCGCGGTCTGCCGCACACCGTCGCCGTCGGCAACACCGACCTGATCGACGACCTTGACGTCGACATGCCCGACATTACGTCCGATACCTCCGAAATTGCCTCCGAGACCATCCACGATACGAACCTCGATGCCATCATCGCCGACATGGAACTCCTGTCGCAGCAAGGCAAAACGCCGATCCTAGCGGCCATCGACGGCCATCTCGCCGGCATCGTCGCCGTCGCCGACGTGCCGAAAGCCGACTCGCGCCAAGCCATCGAACTGCTCCGCAAACGTGGCGTCGAAGCCGTCATGCTCACGGGAGACAATCCGACCACCGCACGCGCCATCGCAAGCCAGGTCGGTATCGACGAACGTCATGTGATCGCCGGCGTGCGGCCGGAACGCAAGGCCGACGAAATCGCAAAACTCCAATCGCAAGGCTATACGGTGGCGATGGTCGGCGACGGCATCAACGACGCGCCCGCCCTCGCCCGAGCCGACGTCGGTTTCGCCATCGGCACCGGCACCGACGTGGCCGTCCAATCCGCCGACGTGACACTGATGGGCGGATCGCTGATGGGACTCGTGCACGCGCTCGACCTGACGCATGCCGCCATGCGCAACATCGCGCAGAACCTCGGATTCGCGCTCGGCTACAACAGCATCGGCATCGCGATCGCGGCCGGCGTGCTGTATCCGTTCACCGGAATGCTGCTGAATCCGATGATCGCCGGCGCCGCGATGGCGTTCTCATCGTTGTGCGTGGTGACGAACGCAAGCCGGCTGCGCCTGTTCGATCCGGACGCGGAGGCGGCGAAAAACAAGACGTATCGGGTACGCAAGCCCGATCCGAGCAAAAATAATGGCAACCAGCACAGTCGGAAAGGAACGATCATGGGACTGTTCAGCGATCACAAGGCCAAGAAGGAAGCCAAGAACATGGGCGCGATGGGCGCCGGACACTGCTGCGGCGGTCATGACGGCCACGGCATGGCTTCGAATATGGGCGATTCCGCGGCGAACGTTGCGAAGGATCCGGTTTGCGGCATGAGCGTCGATCCGGCCACCGCGGCCGCGACCCGCGAATACGGCGGCGTCACCTACTACTTCTGCAACCCCGGTTGCGCCGACAAGTTCGCCCAGAACCCGGCCGCCTACCTGGGCTGAGACCTGATTCTCGTCCGTCCCCAATCTGCCGACATCGAATGACATCCGGCCGTCGGCGGGTTGGGGATTTTTGTTGAATGGTTGATTTACGGATTCCGATTCACGGACGAACGATAAGATTCCCCTCCCGCACTCCGGAGAGCGCGTCCCGCCCCGCTACAAACGTGCGCGTGACGACGCCGTTAAGCGTCATGCCATCGCAGGCGCAGATCGGATTGCGGCTTTCCAAAGCGGTAGCATCCACAACAAACCGTTCGTACGGGCGAATAATCGCCAAATCGGCCCGCAATACCGGCGTTATATCGCCACGATCGTCAAGTCCCACAAGCCGTGCGGTGTTGCACGACATCCACCGCACGACGTCGGCCAAACTCAAGCCGCGCCGCATCGCACCCGTCAACACCGCGCGGAATCCGACCTGCAGACTGGAAACGCCACCCCACGCGGTGGCGAGCGTGCCGGCTTTCATATCCGCGCTGGCCGGGGAATGATCGGTGACGACACCATCCAACGTGCCGTCGGCAAGCCCCGCCCATAGCGCGTCCTGCTCATGCAGATCACGAATCGGCGGACAGCATTTGACCGCGGTGGCGTTGTCGGGAATATGGTCGCAATCCAACGTGAGGTAATGCGGACAGGTCTCCGCGCTGACCGGCAGTCCTTCGGCCTTCGCCCGCCGCAGCACGTCCACGCTCAGACCGCTGGACACGTGCAGAATATGCGTGCGGCAGCCGGTGCGTGCCACCAGCCGTACGATCTTGCGCACCGCGTTCGCCTCGCATTCGGCCGGGCGCGATGCCGCGTTCAACGGTGTTCGCAACAGTCGGGGATTTTGTTGCCGCGTTAGTCGCCCATTTCGCTGGTTTGGCACCGTTTCTTCTATGCCGAATCCGCCCGATATGCGATGTTGATTGTGTGGGGTAAGCTGTTTTTGCCATGGTCGGTCATCTCCTGATGGTGGGTCGCGTTGCCAAGAGGCGCCGCCATTGCCTGTGATGGATGCATTTCAGTGCTTACGGCATCTGAAATTCTTCATTCGTCGTGACAGTTGTCGGTGGCCAAACCTGGTGAAACCCGGAAAGCAAGGGGTAGCATCGTCAGGAGAGCGGATGCGCCGCGTGAGAATGTACTGCAGGGAAGGGCGATGAGCGTGACTTCTGGAATTATGCTTTCAGACAATATGGGGGCTTCGAAGGACGCCATGGACGAGGAAGGCAATGCTGCCGCGGACCTCGGCTTGGTGGCGCGCATCCGGGAATCCTTCGATTCGCTGACTGCGACGGAACGTGAGGCCGCGCAGTTCATTCTGGGTCATCTGACCGACGTGCTGGTCTGCAATTCCGTGGAATTGTCGCAGTTGAGCGGCATCTCGCAGCCGACGCTCAGCCGCCTGTACCGCAAGCTCGGTTATTCGAATGCGGGTGAATTCAGACGTGACGTGCGCCGTATCCACCGTCCAGGCGCTCCGGAAACCGTGCGAAATGTTCGCTGCGATGATTTGCTTGCCGACCATTTGCTCAGGGATTCGGAAAGCCTGAAACATACGTTTGAGGACATCGACCGCGCGCAATTGGATTCCGCATGCCGGGACATGGCCATGGCTCCGCATGTCGCGGTGGTCGGTTACCGCAATGGATATCCCGTGGCGCTTCATTTGCGTGAACAATTGCTGCAGCTGCGTGGAAACATCGATATTCTCCCGCATCCGGGGCAATCTATCGCAGAGGAATTGACTGACTACTCATCGGACGATGTGGCCGTCATCGTCGGCGTGGGTCGGCGTCCTCCTTTTTTCGCCCGACTTGTCGACGTGTTACTCGAACGTGGGGTCACCGTGGTGGTAATAGGCGACGTCGCGGCACGCAATGCCCTTATCGGACGCAACGTCGTCTTCTTCAACGTGGCGTTGAACTCGCATATGCTTTCAAGCTTCACTGCGGCGTTCGCTTTGGTTGCCCTCTTCGCGGACGAGGTGGGGGAACGTCTCGGAAGCGATGACGTCGACGTGCGGAAGCGCATTGAGGACATCAACGATTGTTTCGAAACGCTTGGCGAGCTTGGTGATTGACGGTATAGCGGCGGTCGGCCGGAACCATGGAGGCGAAAACGGGAATGGAGGCATTGTGAACAAGATAAACGGAGCGTTGGCGTACGACCTTCCTTCCACTGGACCGTGGGCTGCCTTGGTCTTCCTCGTATCGCTGAATCTGCGTCCCTCCATCGCGGCGGTCGGTCCGGTGCTCTCGCAAATAGGTACTGGCCTTCATTGGGCCGAGGGAGTGCAGGGCGTGCTGACCGCGATTCCCCTACTCGCCTTCGCCGCGGTCAGCCCGCTGGTCACGTTCCTTGCACGCCGCATCGGCATCGACATGTCGATTCTGCTGGCCCTGCTGTGCATCGCGGCGGGCGACGCCATCCGCTCGTTCGGCGGCGGCGTTGGCATCTGGCTGGGCACGGTGGTGTTCGCCTCCGCCATCGCCGTCGGCAACGTTCTTGTGCCGGTGATCGCGAAACGTGACTATGCCGGCCATGTCGCGATGGCGACCGGCGTCTATTCCGGTTGCATCACCGCCGGCAGCGCCACCGCAGGTTTGCTGTCCGCGCCGCTTGCGCAGATGTGGGGCGGTTGGCGCGCGTCACTCGCCTTCTGGAGTGTGCCGCCGCTGGTCGTCGCCGTGCTGTGGGCGTTGCGTATCCTGCACAATCGCAAAGTCGTTATCGCTTCCGCCGGCGGCACCATCGAAACCAGCGATACTGGCGATATCGATGATATTGGCGATCGCAGCACGACGGCCAACGCACAAAACCCGCATTCCGCACAGCGACCGGCATGTTCCACGCAATCGTCGCATGGCGTGTTCACCCGCGTGCTGCGCCGTCCGATGACGTGGTATGTGACGGCCTTCATGGGACTGCAATCGTCCGCCTTCTACACCATGTCCAACTGGATGCCGTCCATCTCGGCGTCCATCGGCTACGACGCCTCCACCGCCGGCGTGCATCTGTTCATCTTCCAAGGCATCGGCATTTTCTCCGGCCTGCTCATTCCGAAACTCATGAACGTGCGCGGCAACCAGGTCTGCGCGGCGCTTACCGCAAGCGCCCCCATGTTCATCGCCGGCCTCGGCATGCTGCTGCTGCCGCATCTCATGCCGGTATGGGCGTTCGTCGGCGGCTGCGCGCAAGGCGCGTCCCTGGTGGTGGCGCTCGCATTGATCGCGTTGCGCGGCCGTGACAGCGCCGAAACCGTGGTGCTGTCGGGCGTTGCGCAGTCGTTCGGCTATCTGATCGCGTCGCTCGGCCCGCTTATGTTCGGCGTGCTGGTCCAGGCCACCGGCGGCCACCATGTGCCGCTGATGGTGTTCACGTTCGTCGCTTTCCTGCAGTGCGTCGTCGCGGTCATCGTCGGCAGGCCTTCCAAAATGTGACTTTTCGCGTCTCATGAAATCGAAAGCGTCCGCAGAGGGAAGTACCGTTAGCCGTATGACAAGCCCTAAGACTGACGACGGTACAATGCATCTGCTCGATCCTGCTCCCTTCGGACGTATCCTTCCGGCCATGGTCACCCCCATGAAGGCCGACGGAGCCGTAGATTTCGAAGCCGCGCAACAGCTGGCGAGGCAGCTCGTGGCGGATGGTGCCGACGGTCTTGTGGTCAACGGCACCACCGGCGAATCTCCGACCACCCACATGGAGGAGAAGGTCGAGCTGGTTCAGGCCGTCAAGGAAGTCGTGGACGTGCCGGTCATTTCCGGCGCCGGTTCCAACGACACCGCGCACACCGTGCGCATGGTGGAGCAGACCCAGGAGGCGGGCGCCGACGCGGTGCTCGTGGTCGCCCCGTATTACTCCCGTCCGTCGCAGGAAGGCGTGTTCCGCCACTACAAGGCGGTCAACGACTCCGCGGACAAGCCGATCATCATCTACGATGTGCCGGGCCGTACCGGACTGCACATCCAGCTGGAGACCTACCGCCGTCTGGCCGAGCTCGACCACGTCAAGGCCGTCAAGGACGCCACCGGCGACATCGCAGGCGCGGTGCGCAAGCGCATGGAGACCGGTCTGACCTGGCATTCGGGCCTGCCGTTCCTGTCCGTCGGCGCAGTCGGCATCATCTCCGTGATCGCGCACGCCGCCGCCGGCCCGATGCGTGACCTCGCCAACGCGTTCGATCGTGGCGATATCCACGAAGCGCAGCGCATCTCCGTGCAGCTGGCGCCGCTCGTCGAAGCGATGAACGGCAATGGCTTCCAGGCCGTGATGGCCAAAGCCTCGCTGAAGGTGCGTGGAATCCTCGACTCCACCGAAATGCGCCTGCCGAACGTCGGTCCGGGCGAAGCGGAACTCGTGCGCGCGGAAAAGGGCATGCGCGCCGCGGGACTGCTGTGAACCGAATCGCATGATGCGACTGGCCTGTCGCGCATGAACGCCGGCAGGCACCCAAATTCCTCGTTTCCGCATAGGCGGAGACAATTAGTAATAGAAATCCAACTAGGAAATGGCTACAGAAGAAACCACAAAGACAACAACACACAAGCGCGGCAGCAAGGCTGCCAAGCGCACTGAAACCGCAGTCAAGGCATCCAAGACCACCAAGGCCGCGAAGTCCGAGAAGACCGCCATCAAGAAGGCCAAGTCCTCCACCCGCAGCCGTGGCAACGGTGGCTCGCGCAACGGCGGCTCCCGTGGATCCCGTGGCGGCAACGGTTCGAAC
>OGYL01001647.1_pt1 | contig 16932 bp, 18 predicted proteins | sample 1576541 | NCBI WGS metagenome assembly OGYL01 (sample SAMEA3541551, study PRJEB24748) | human gut metagenome | biome: human gut; feature: human-associated habitat; material: faeces | place: China | collected 2012 | reverse complement strand
ATCAGGAGCACCAAATGAGGTATGGAGTTACACAGATCAGGTTTGTGAGATTCTGTCAGATTATTTGAGATTAAGAGAGCGCATGCTTCCATATATTACAGAATTGATGGAGGAGGCTCATGAAAAAGGAACTCCTGTTATGCGTCCGCTGTTCTATGACTTCCCGGAAGACAAAGAAAGTTGGAATGTAGAGACAGAGTATATGTTTGGACCAAAAGTTCTGGTAAAACCGATCACAGATGCAGATGCACGTGAGACAGATGTATATCTTCCTGGTGGAGCCTCCTGGACAAATGCATGGACAGGTGAAACCTTTGAAGGTGGACAGAAAGTACATGTGGCAGCACCGATCGAGCAGATTCCATTGTTTACAAGAGATGGTTACAAACTGCCGATGAAATAAAGAAGTTTAAAGATCAGGAGGGTGTCGCAGAATTATCGAGGGATAATTTTCGACACCCTTTTAAAGAACATTTAACCGTGTCACCGCTGATCCAAATGGATGATAAAGGAGAAGAAAAAATGGGAAAAGCAGCAAATTCAAGTATTTCTCTTAAACAGATTCATGTTACAGATAATTTTTGGAATAAATATGTGCATCTGGTAAAGGATGTGATTATTCCTTATCAGTGGGATATTCTGAATGATAAACTGGAAGATGTAGAAAGAATTTGTATTTTTAAATCAACAGAAACTTTTGATCAATTAAGAAAAAATAAATTAGTTAAAGAAGATGCTTTATTATTTATTAATTCTATTGCATCGGTGTCTTTAAATGATGAAGACCGTGAACGTTTCCATCACTATTTTAGTCATATTCAATCACAAATCGTCGTAGAAGTAACAGAAGAAGAAAATATGTCAGAAGAAGCTTTGATTCGTAAAAGAGAAACCGAAGGTTTTTCAGGAATGTTTGCGTTGGATGATTATGGTAGTGGTTATAATACAGAAATTAATTTATTAAATTTAAATCCAAAATACATAAAAATTGATCTTACTATTGTAAGAGATATTGATAAAGATTTTGATAAGCAACAAATTGTTTCAAATATTGTTGAGTATGCACATCAAAGAGATGCTTATATTATTGCTGAGGGTATTGAAACGAAAGAAGAACTTCTTAAAGTCTTAGAGTTAGGGGTGGATTATTTACAAGGTTATTACTTATCTTATCCTCAATCAAACCCTCAAGAAGTTTTTGATGAATCTATACAAACAATTGAAAATTATTGGAAGAAAAGATGATGAAAAATCATCTTTTCTTTGTTATAATTGTTAGCGTTTGATAACAGGATAGAAATGAGCAGACATACAAGAAAATGTCAATGTAAAAAGTACATTGTTAGAGTATCATGAAACGATTGAATGTATCGAGGTGGCATTAGATGCTAAAAGTCCTTATACGGCAGGACTTTCAAAAAGCGTAAGTGATATGGTAGAAATTCTTTGTAGATTACTTGGTTTAAATCGGATGATGCATATTGCTTCCCATTTGCATGATATTGGTAAAATAGGAATTGATGATGCGATTTTAAATAAAGAAGGAAAATTAGATGAACAAGAATAGGAAATGATGAAGACACACCCTCAAATAGGTGCAAATATTCTTGATAAATCACATTTGTTAGCACCTTTTAGTAAAATTGTTTTACATCATCATGAACGATATGGCCTCAACAGGAAAGAAATTCCTTTAGGATTACGTATTATTGCTTTATGCGATTCAATTGATACGATGACATAAAAAATTATCGAGATATATAGACAATTGATTTTTGTTATTATGAAATAGAAATAATCTAGGGAAAAGTAGTTTTCTCTTTTTTTTCGTTTTTATCAAGAAAATGACAAAAAAACATACAATGTCATGAGGTGGTTTTACATGTTAAAAAAAGGATTATGTTTATTAATAGGGATCATGATGCTTTTTTGTCAAATCAATGTTGTTCATGCAACAAATCTTGCAAGTGGGGCAGAAAGTGCAATTTTGATTGATGCAAATAGTCAACAAGTTTTATATCAAAAAAATGCGACAAAAAAGCTTTATCCGGCATCGACAACAAAGATTATGACGATGATTTTATTGTTTGAAGCCATTCAAGAAAAGCGTTTGAAATGGGATGATATTTTAACGTGTTCAGCTTATGCTTCAAGTATGGGAGGAAGTCAAGTCTATCTTGAAGAAAATGAAACAATGAGTGTCTTTGAACTCTTTAAATGTATTGCAATTGCTTCGGCTAACGATGCAAAACACATCGGGTAACTGTTTATATTGGAATGTTAAATATTGACTTATCAAAGTACAATGATGAGTTTCATCATAGTTATGGAAATTGCAAAGTGAAGATACATATTGTTTATTAATGAGGGCGTGTTCGCTCCAAAATTCAACCGTGTGCGATTTGTAAGGAAAAATAAAGGAATAATGCCATTATGAATTATAAGAGAACGTGTGGCGAAATATGAAAGAAATCTTAAAATGAAGATTTCTTTTTTAACGTTATGAGGATATATTAATTATTCAAATCATGAATTTGACTGTGCAGGTTAAAGGCTAGGTGTAAAAGTGGGTGTAGGATCTTTAATAACAATTGAATTTATCTTGATAAAATGGGACTAATTTAGAAATAAAAGAGGGTGTAAATAACATTAATAGGAGGAGATTATGGCAGAAACTAGAGAAAAAATAACATTTTTGGTATCAAAGGAGCAAAAAGAAAAACTTATACAATATATCAATATATCTGACGATAAAGGAATAACTGATTTTATACTATCGGCTATGGAGTTTTATGGTGGGTATTGTATGACGAGTCAAAAAAGTTAAGTGTGTAATCTTAACTCAAAAAAATTATATATACAAGACTAGATGTTTCATGATTATTCATCGATAATGCTAGCAAGGAGTGGATAGTCATGAATGAAAAAGTCAAAGTGATAAAAGTAGAATTAAAACAAGAATATGGTGAAGAAAAATTAAAAACATATTATCCTGAAGATGTAGAACTTGATGATATTATTATGAGTGTTTATAGTTTATTAAATTTTACAAGTATTATGTTCGAGTACAGTTCTTATCAATTTGATTTAGACATGTCACAAATAAAAACTTGTCTTTATGAGTCAAAAGAAAACATAGAAAATATGCTACAAAAAATCAGTAATTAAAAAGATATGATTTTCTTGTAAGAAAACCATATCTCTATTTGTTTATTGGGATGAGTCTGTCTATTTGATATCACTAGAGGAGTGCCACTGTGTCATACCTGTAACTACTTTTATAACATCTCGTTACAGAGAACATAAATATATTATGCAATCATTTATAATATATGTTGATGCATTTTATAAAATTTTATTTATTAATTTTAACAGATGACCAATATTTTTTAGTCTGAATAATTATAGTAGGAATCAATGCAAATGCATAAATAACAAATAATTGAGTTATCGAGATTGTTTGAATCATAAATAAACTGTGCATAAATGGCACGAATAAAATGACATGCAGTAAAGAAAATCCAATTAAGAATGCATAGATGCTTGAACGATTTGTATAAAAACCAATCTTTGTTAATGGAAGATTGCTACGACAATTGAAACCATGTAATAGACGAGCTAGACAAATTGTAGCAAATGCCATAGTAGATGCAACAAGAGGATCTTGTTTTAGTCCAAATAAATAAGCACACATTGTACAAATTGCAATTATAATACCTTCAAAAGTGATTTGTAAAACAGTTTGTTTGTTTAGAATAGAATCGGAAGAACTTCTTGGTTTTTCTTTTAAAACACCATTTTTTCCTGTTTCCATACCAATTGCGATGGCAGGTAATGAATCTGTAATTAAGTTCATAAATAGTAGGTGTACAGGGAAGAAAGGTGTTGGCAATAAAAGTAATGATGCAATGAAAACACAAAGAATTCCAGCAAAGTTACCAGATAATAAATAGTTGATCGAATTTTTAATATTACGATAAACATTACGTCCAGTGATCACTGCTTTAACAATTGTTGAAAAATTATCATCAGTCAAGATCATACTTGCTGCATCTTTAGAAACCTCTGTTCCAGTTATTCCCATTGCAACACCGATATCACTTTGTTTTAATGCTGGAGCGTCATTGACACCATCACCTGTCATTGCGACGATATCGCCACGTTTTTGCCAGGCTTTTACAATTCTAATCTTATGCTCAGGAGCAACTCTTGCATAAACACTAATATGAGGTAATTTTTCATCAAGTTCCTCTTCACTCATCTTATCTAATTCATAACCTTCAATAGATAAATCCCCATCTTCATAAATCCCAATTTGCGTAGCAATTGCTCTGGCAGTCACAACATGATCACCTGTAATCATAATAGGTTTAATACCTGCTATCTTACATTTAGCTACCGCATCTTGACTTTCAATACGTGGTGGATCCATTAAAGAAACTAAACCTATAAATGTTAAATCATGTTCATCTTCTAATGTGACTTGATTTCCTCTGTAATCTTTATATGCAAAACCTAAAACACGTAAACCATTGTTTGCACATCTTTGATTTTCTTTTTCAATCGCATCTAGATGTCTTTTTGTAATGGGTTCTTTAATACCATTAATTAATATTGTTGAACATCTTTTAATAATAACATCAGGAGCACCTTTTGTATAAATATGATTTAAAGAAGAAATGCTCATTAATTTTCTATCAGAATCAAAAGGTAATTCAGAAGTTCTCACTGCAGTATGTTTGAATTCAATATCATTCTTTGTATATTCATGAACCAAATCAATTAAAGCAAGTTCAGTTGGATCACCAATTCTTTGTTCACCGTTGATAACTGCATTATTACATAATAAACAAGATTTTAATAAGACACTGTGATCATGATGACGATTATCTAATTCAGAAATTTTCATTAAATGATTATAAAAATAAATTGTTTGTGGTGTCATTTTATTTTGGGTTAAAGTTCCTGTCTTATCGCTACAGATGACAGAGACACACCCTAAACTTTCAACTGAATTTAAGTTCTTGATAATCGCATTTTCTTTGACCATTTTTTGAGTACTCATTGATAAAACAATTGTGACAATTGAACTCAATGCTTCTGGAATTGCTGCAACTGCTAAAGCGACAGCAATCATTAAAGAATCAATTAAAGATTGTTTTGCTAAAAAGAGATTTAAACATAAAACAATGAGTGAAATAAAGAAAATACCAATAGATAGCTTTCCACTAAAATCATCTAGACTTTTTTGTAAAGGTGTTTTTCTTTCTTTGGCATTGTTTAACATTGATGCAATCTTTCCAATTTCAGTTTGCATACCAATATGGGTAACGATATAACGTCCTGTTCCATTTGTAACTAAACTACTTGAAAAAACCATATTTTTTTGATCACCAACAACAACTTGACCAGTAATCACATCCGTTGTTTTATCGACACTTTCTACTTCTCCAGTTAATGCACTTTCATTGATTTGGAGAGATGAGCATTCAATAATACGTCCATCACCACTAATCACATCACCTGCTTCAATTTGGACAAGATCGCCAATTGTTAGTTCTGTAGAATCAACTTCTTGAAGTGTTCCCTCACGTATAACTTTCGCTTTAGGAACAGAAAGTTTCTTTAAACTATCCAATGATTTCTCTGCTTTTAATGTTTGAATCGTTCCGAGTATTGCATTGACAATAATAACACTGACAATAACAATTGTACTTTCTATCTGTCCGCTCATTCCAGAAATGATTGCTGCAATGATTAAAATAATAACTAATAAATCTTGAAATTGTTTAAGAAAAATCATAAAAGGATTTTCCTTTTTCTTTTCATCTAAGATGTTATAGCCAAATTGCTGATGACGTTTGATAATTTCTTCATGACTTAATCCATTTTCACTTGTTTCACAAGCTTTCATAACTTCAGATATTCTTTTTTGATAATACATATATGCCTCCTATCTCTTTAGCAAACAAAAAAAGACAAGCTCGCTAAAGAAAATTATTCTTTAACGAGTCTTGTCTTTAAGATGCACCAGGATATTAAATCCGCGTCTGTTGATAACATCACACATTTTTGTGAGACTACTCCCTCATTGGAAAGTATAATAACATAGTCATAAAAATATGTAAATAAATTTATGAAAATAGTGGTTAAGTTTCGTCAACCGAAATTGATAATGTCTCAAAAATAATCAAACATTAGCACCATAACGGTGCTTTTGTTTTGCAGCATAACTGACAAAGCTCGCTTTTCTCCATGGATGATTCATTGGAGGAATATACTTTTTCTTTTCTTTCTTAGGTGCTTCCTTAGGAGCATCAAATTCCTTTGATATTAGTTCATATTCGGGTACTTCTTCCATCAGATAAAGCTTATCAGCGATATTTACCAGAAGCTGTCCATCAAATGTCTCAATGACCATGTAGTCAGTCTTTCCTGCAAAGTATCTTCTGTCACCATTTTCAGGTACTGGAAAATGGTATTTACTCTGGAATCTGATGCAGTGGCCTTTGTCTATAGTTCTAGTTGAAAGTACTGCAAGAGTACGATTAATTTCCTCCATAGATGGTTGCTTCTCATATACCGATTCGGTACTGTTAAGGCGTAGAGCGAACTGATCATTGAATTTTTTTATGTAGGAGTTTAAAAATTCATTGACGTCCTCTATGTTGGTGATATGAGTGTGCCTTCGTTCGACTGGTAATCGTGACTGGAGCGTCTGGTTGAGTCTTTCGACTCTCCCTTTTGCTTGGGGTACGCTCGTAGTTTTTATATCGATTCCCAGATTATGACAGGCATAAGAGAACTGAGTGAATGTGTCCTCAGCATCTGAAGGTCTGTTTTTTTCTTTTATATTCAAATACAGTACGTCTGTCAGTATAAAATAAAGCAGGGATACCATGATTCGTTAATATTTGATGGAGGACATTGTAATATCCTTTAAGAGTTTCTTGATAATCAAAGTAGGCACCAACGATTTTACCATCGGCATCATCAATTGCAACATGCAGATGCCACACTTCTTTTTCAATCCAATGGAATGATGATGCATCCATCTGTATCATCTCACCTGCATATTTTGATTTAGGACGTCTTGGATGTTCATCCTGTTCATCAAATATTTTGGAGAGAGCACTTCCTCAGCTTTCATCCAGTTGTTGAGTGTTGTATCACTTATCTTTATACGAAAGTCACTTTCCACAATCTCACAGAAGTGAGTGAAGTTTGCGCCAGAGAAATCATTAATATAAAGAGAGATGATCTTATTCTTTATATCTAAAGGAACTGCAGAAGCGGGCAGTCTTCCACGGTTTCCATGCATGAATCTCTTCTTTCCCTGTTTCTTGTATTTAATGATAAGTTGTTGATTGTTCTTACTGTACATCCAAGCTTAGTAGCTGCTCTTTTCTTATTTTCATCTGTTTCTACAAGTTTCTTGATTATTTCATACTTATTCTGTTCATTCATTCTCAATTCAACCTTTTTCATAATAACCTCCCCTGGATACATTGAGATATTATCATTTTTGAATCAGAAATAATCAAAAAATATTTAAAAAGCTGTTGACTTTTTAATAATATTAAATTATTATAAGGGCGTAGAAAAAAGAATAAATAGGTTTGTAACTTCCTTTGAAGGCTTTCCCGAAAAATTCTTATGATTTTTTGGTTGCAGATAAGGAAGTTTTTTTGTTAGATAAAATAGAAAAAGGAGAAAAAATAATGTTTAGTTTATTTAAAAAAGAAAAATTTAAAATTGTTTCACCACTAGATGGACAATTGATATTATTAAAAGATGTACCCGATAGTGTATTTTCTCAAAAACTTATGGGAGATGGTTTTGCAATCATTCCACAAAGTCAAGTTGTTGTTTCACCAATAAGTGGTGTTGCTGAGAGTGTTTTTCCAACTGGTCATGCTGTAGGAATTAAAACAAAAGATGGGATTGAATGTATTGTTCATATAGGTTTAGATACTGTTGAATTAAATGGAGAAGGTTTTACCTCTTTAATTTCACAAGGTGATTATGTAAAAGCTGGAGAACCTATTGTTCAATTTGATAATCAATTTATTAAAGATAAAGGTTACAATTTGACAACAATGGTAGTTTTTCCTTCAGGGTATGAAAAAGATTTTAACTTAGGTGAAAGAGAAGTTAAAAAAGGTGAAGTTCTATTTTAGTTATAATGACAAGAGTGAAGTGAATCAGTAATATTAAGTTATGTTTTAAATAATCAATAACAAATGGACTGGGGTTGAAAAGAATGAAGGTTATAAAAAATATTAACAATAACGTTGCTATTTGTGTTGATGATAATGGTCATGAAGTGGTCGCGATGGGTAAAGGAATTGGATTCTCAAAGCCTCCATATGAAGTTGATTTATCAAAGATAGATAGAACATACTATAGTTTAGATTCTCATTATGTTACTTTATTAAGTGAGATTCCTGAAGAGGTAATTGATGTCACATTAGAAATTGTTGAAAAAGGAAGTGATTACTTAGGAGTTAACCTTAGTAGAACATTTTGGTTTTCACTTTGTGATCATATTAATTTTGCAATTGAGAATGTAAAGAACGGGCTTGTCATAAGTAACCCAATGACAAATGAAATCAAGCATTTGTATGAAAAAGAAATGTTATTAGGAAAATGGGCTATTAACCATATAGAAAAAAGATTATCTATTCAGTTGCCTTTGAGTGAGGTAAGTGGGATAGCGTTGCATTTCATTAATGCAGAACAAATGACTACAATTGGAACACAAAAAGATGAAATAACACATTTTATAGATGATATTACAGAAATTGTTGAGAGTGAAATGAATATTATTATTGATCGTAATGATTTTAATTATTCTCGATTTGTAACACATCTTAAATATTTATTAAAACGTTCGACACGATTAAATGAAACAAATTCTGAGAATGTCAAATTATATGATGAAGTATATGAGAAATTTCCAGAATTAAGAAAAACTATAGAAAAAATTAAATTATATATTTTGGCTGAATTAAATATAGAACCTAGTAAAGAGGAGCTTCTATATTTAGTTATACATATTAATAGATTTTGTACAAGAGCAGGATTGTAACTTAAATAAGGCTTTACCTGATGTATACTAAGAATGTTTTCATAATGTTCTTATTAGCATCAGGTTTTATTTTGGGCTTTTACAAGATAAAATAGCGCGCAAATATCTTGTTAGCATATATATTATATTAAAGAGAGGAAAGAAAAATGGCAAAGTATACAGAGTTTTGTAATGAAGTTATTAAAAATGTCGGTGGCAAGGAAAACATTTCAGGTGTTGTTCATTGTATGACAAGATTACGTCTTAATGTTAAAGACAAATCAAAAGTAAACGTTGAAGCAGTAAAAGAAGTGAAAGGTGCAATTGGAGCACAATTCTCTGGGGAACAGTTCCAAATTATAATTGGACAACATGTTTCAGAAATATACCCAGAGTTTTGTGAAATAAGTGGAATTGAAAAAACAAAATCAATCGAAGAAAATCTAGATAAAGAACCGTTTGATTTTAAAAAGATTCCAGGAAAAGTCTTAGATTTTATTTCAGGATCTATTGCTCCAATTTTACCTATTATGATGGGTGCAGGATTATTTAAAATGTTATATGCAATGTTGGGTCCAGATTTGTTCAATGTTATGAATGTGGAACATCCTTTTATGAAAATGATATCAATTGTAGGAAATTGTGGATTTTACTTTATGCCTATATTTGTAGCATGGTCAACTGCTAAGAAAGTTAATACAAGTATTCCGATGGCATTATTATTAGGAGCATTGTTAATTGATCCTAATATTCTAAGTATTGTAACAACAGGTGAACCTTTTAAAATGTATGGTATTCTATCAATGCCTTTAGTTAATTATGCACAAACATTGTTACCAACTTTACTTACTGTTTGGGTATTGCAATATGTTTTTAAGTTTTTTGATAATGTTATTCCAAAATCATTTAAGATTATGGGAGTACCATTTTGTACATTATTTATCATGATTCCTTTGATGTTTTGTGGATTAGCTCCAATTGGTAACTGGTTAGGTGAAGGTATGTCATGGGTTATCACAACTTTATATGATGTTGCAGGACCATTGGCTATTGCTTTGGTAAGTGCAGTATTCCCATTTTTAATTGCTACTGGTATGCATGTCGCAGTTGGTCAAATTGGTTTGGTCAATATGACAACTGCTGGATTTGATCCTGTAGTATTCGTAGGTATGAACATTGCATATTATGCTATGTCAGGTATGATTGTAGCTTATTTAATTCGTGCAAAGGGCGAAGAAAAACAAATGGCAGGAGTTAATGCAGTAACTTTAATTGTTGGTGGTATTAGTGAGCCTACAATCTTTGGTGTATTAGTGAGAAATAAAAAAGCAATGATTGTACAAGTTATTGGAAGTGCAATAGCAGGGTTAGTTGGTGGTTTCTTAGGAGTAACTGTTTATTCTTTTGGAGCAACAAACTTCATGACTATTCTTCAATTTGCTGGAGGACCTGGACAAGATTTTATCAATGCATGTATTGCTTGTGGTATAGCATTTATTGTTCCTTTGGTTTTAGGCTTAATGATTGGATTCGATGAAAAAAAAGGATTTAAATTAAGAAAATTTAAATCAAATAAATTATCAAAATAGTTATAAGATTTAGGTTCATTATTGAACCTATTTCTTTGTATAACAAGAGGAGATATTCATGTTAAAAATTTCTAAAAACAAGCAAACTTTATTAAAAGATGGAAAAACATTTTTTTACTTAGCAGATACTTGTTGGTCTGCATTTACAAATATAAGTGATGAAGAATGGGATTATTATTTGTATAAAAGAAAAGTTCAAGGTTTTAATACGATTCAAATTAATATTCTACCACAATGGGATGCATCTCTAACCAATTTCAATTTTAATCCTTTTATTAATAATAATCCAAATTATTTGAATGATGAATATTTTGAACACGCAAAGAAAATGTGTGAAAAAGCTAAGAAAGAAGGATTTGAATTATCATTAGTGCTTTTGTGGTGTAATTATGTACCTGGAACATGGGCGTCTTCTTTAATTCCTGATGGCGTGTTACCTTTTGATTGCTTAAAAAATTATGTTGAAAAAGTTCATGAAACATTTAGTAAATTTGAACCATTATATATTGTTAGTGGAGATACCGATTTTCCAACTCAAGAATCTATAAAGTATTATGCTTACGTTGCTTCTGCTTTAAAAAAACTTGCACCAAGTTGTTTATTAACAACACATATCAAAGGAAGATATACATATATTCCAAAAGAAATATATCAGTATTTAGATCTGTGTTTTTATCAAAGTGGACACAATGCAAAAGATTTATCCATGCCATATTCATTAAGTGAAGAAATGCAAAATAAATATCCAGGGAAACCATTAATAAATTCAGAACCATGTTATGAAGAAATGGGATACTCAGGACAAATGTACGGGCGTTGGACTCGTTTTGATGTACGTCGTTGTGCTTTTATGAGTATTTTATCTGGAGCATGTGCTGGTATAACATATGGAGCAGCAGGAATATATAGTTGGCATAAAGTGAAGAAAAGTTTCGAAAGTTCTTTAGGTGAGGGATTTGATATGCCTAAGTCATGGGAAGAAGCAATGTCTTTTACTGGTGCTTGGGATTATGGATATATAAAAGCAATATTTGAAGAATTAAAGGTTAATTCAATAATACCAAAACAAGATATATTGATTAATGATACTAATGATATTCGAGTTGCTCAAGCGAATAATGGATTGATTTTTGTATATGTTCCATATAATACAACTATTCGATTATCTATTAATCTCGATGGGTGGAGTATAAAAGCTGTTGATTTAGCAGAGCGATTTATTGCAAATATAAAAATGATTGTGAAAGAAAAGCATACTGTTATTGATATGCATCCATTTTCTCAAGATGCATTACTAATATTAAAAAAAGAAAATGAAGAGGTGTGTGAAGATGTTTGATAAAGATTTTTTATGGGGTGGTGCTACTGCTGCTAACCAGTATGAAGGTGGTTGGCAAGAAGGGAAAAAAGGTATAAGTACTGCTGATTGCTGTACAAGAGGTTCTAAAACGGAACCTAGAAAAGTTACTTACAAGACTAAAGATGGTAACATTAAAGCAGATAATCTGTTTGGTATGGAAATTAATGATGATGTAGAATTTGGATGTTTTGAAGGCTATGATTATCCTAGTCATAGAGCTAGTGATTTTTATAATCATTATAAAGAAGATATAGCTTTGATGGCAGAAATGGGATTTAAATGTTATCGTATGTCAATTGCATGGACAAGAATATTTCCAAATGGTGATGAAGAAGAGCCAAATGAAGAAGGATTAAAATTTTATGATCAAATTTTTGATGAATGTTTGAAATATGGAATCAAACCGTTGGTCACATTATCACATTACGAAACACCAGTTGGTTTAGTAAATAAATGGGGTTCATGGAGTGATTCAAGAACAATTGATTGTTTTCTTCGTTATGTGAAGTCAGTAGGTGAAAGATATAAAGATAAAGTTGAATATTGGTTAACTTTCAATGAAATCAATTGTATAGATTTTAGTGGATGGGTTGCAGCAGGTATACCTAATCAAAATCCCCAAACAATTGCTGATGCTGCTAAAAACCAATTGATTGCTAGTGCTAAGAGTGTTATAACATTACATAATATTAATCCAAATAATAAGGTTGGAAATATGATTGGCTATGGTATCAAATATCCGAATACTTGTCACCCAAATGATATTTTAAAAACATGGGAAGAAGCAAATGAAGATTATTTTTATTGTGATGTACAAGCACGAGGATATTACCCACGTTATAAATTAAAAGAATATGAAAGAAATGGAGTTGTTTTTTCTTTAAATGATAAGGAAAAAGAAATTCTTAAATCTGGAACAGTTGATTTTATTAGTTTTTCTTATTATATGTCAAATTGTATTTCGGCAGATCCAAAGGTGGCTCCTAATCAAAGTGGAAATATGTCATTTGGAGTGAAGAATCCATATTTAAAAGCTAGTGCTTGGGGTTGGCAAATTGATCCAAAAGGCTTACGAATTGCCTTAAATTATTTATATGATCGTTATCAAAAACCATTAATGGTTGTTGAAAATGGATTAGGTGCACAAGATGAAGTTGATGAAAATAATAAAATACATGATACATATCGTATTGATTATTTGAGAGATCATATTCTAGCAATGGAAGAAGCTGTTCGTATTGATGGTGTTGAATTATGGGGTTACACCTCTTGGGGATGTATTGATCTTGTATCAGCATCAACTGGTGAAATGCATAAAAGATATGGATTTGTTTATGTAAATTACCAAGATGATTGTAGTGGAAATGGAGAAAGAATACGAAAAGATTCTTTTTATTGGTATAAAAAAGTTATTTCTTCACAAGGAAGAGATTTAAAATAGGAGGATTTTATATGAATAGATTAGAAAATAAAGTTGCAATTATTACTGGGGCAGCAATGGGACAAGGAGCTGCTGAAGCTTATCTTTTTGCAAAAGAAGGAGCTAAGGTTGTAGCAACAGATATGTGCGAAGATATTTTGAGAGAAACTGTTCAAAAAATTAATGAAGATTTTTCACATTCTACAATTGCCTTGAAATTGAATGTAACTGATGAAGAAGAATGGAAGAAAGTTGTAGAAGAATGTATTAATCAATTTGGTACTGTTGATATTTTATTGAATAATGCAGGTATTGGATCAAAAGGTATTAATTATGATAAGACAGATTATCAAGCGTTTGAAAATGTGATGAAGATTAATGCTTGGGGACCTTTTGTTGGAATGAAAACAGTTGCGCCAATTATGATTAAGAATAAAAAAGGTTCTATTATTAATGTTTCATCTTTAGCTGCAGTAAAAAGTATTGAATTCAATGCTTATAGTCTTTCTAAAGGAGCAGTTATTTCATTAACAAAAGCAGCTTCTGCTGATTTAGGGAAAAATGGTATTCGTGTTAATACTATTATTCCTGGTACAATAGAAACACCAATGACAAAAATTATTTGTGATTATCCCAATGTTTTGAATTCATGCATTGAAAAGACTGCTTTAGGACATATTGGTGAAGCTGATGATATTGCATATTGTGCCTTATATTTAGCAAGTGATGAATCAAAGTATACAACAGGTACAGATATAACGATTGATGGTGGGCAACGATATAAAGATACTTTAGAATTAGAAATGTAAACATTAGAGGTGAATATTTTAAAACTAGCTTGATGTTTGATTTTATTATTTGGAAAGTGCAGTATTTATTAATTCTTCTTATTATGTAGATATTATAGATAAATTAAATATGAAATAATTAATAGTAAGAAAAATTTATTCTGTTATAAAGTGTCACCAGAAATGTTAGAAATAATTTCTTCTCTTAGTAATTATGCAAAGTATAAATTAGTGAGTACAAGTATTTTTAAAGTTTTAGTACAATGATTAATGATATATTATAGATGTTATTTTAATTATAATACTTTAATTGTTCATATTTTTGGTATTATTCGTGTAACATATCAAGATTAAAATAGGAATTAAATCTAGATTTAATTCCTATTTTAGATTCTATTGTATTTTTTATTGAAAATATAAAATAATTATGGAATTGTATTAGAACTGCTCTAAAATAAATAATCTCCAAAGTTGATAAATTATGATAACTTTATTTTATGGTTTATCATAAGGAGCATAATAAAATGGCAGAAAATGATTTATCTATTCGCAGTTCAGCTGCTGAATATTTAACATATATAGCATCAACAGGAAATACTGACGAAAGTATTGAAATTCGTTATGAAGATGAAAATATACGGTTAACACAAAAAATGATGGCTGTTTTATATGATGTTGAAGCTCATACAATCAATTATCATATTAAAAAGATATTAGAAGATAATGAATTAAATGAAAATTCAACTATTCGAAAATTTCGAATAGTTCAAAATGAAGGTGAAAGACAAATCACTATAATTTACAAATGATTATAGCTGTAGGATTTAAAATTAATAATGAACGTGCTATTCAATTTATAAAATGGGCAAATACAATTGTAAAAGATTATACAATTAAAGGTTGGGTTATGGATGATGAAAGATAAAAAAAGGAACATTCCTAACTGATAAATACTTTGAAGAACAATTAGAACGTGTTCGTGAAATTAGAGCGAGTGAACGTAAATTTTATGCAACTGTTCAAAACAAAATGCATTATGCAATTCATGGTCATACTGCAGCTGAACATATTTTAGAAAGAGCTGATCATCAAAAACAAAATATGGGATTAATGACTTGGCAAGATGCACCAGATGGCAAAATTAAAAAGAGTGATGTCATAATTGCTAAGAATTATTTATCTGAATTTGAATTATCACAACTTAATCGTATGGTTACATCTTACTTGGATTTTGCTGAAAATATGGCTCAAAGAAAAATACCATTAACAATGCAAGACAGGGAAACAAGACTTAATGGATTCATTGAAATGTTTGAATATGGTTTATTAAAAGATGCTGGTAAAGTAACTGCTGCAATTGCTAAAATTCATGCTGAAACAGAATTTGAAAAATATCGAATTATACAAGATCAATTGTATATGTCTGATTTTGATCGCTATTTGTTAGAGTTAGAAGAAAAAATGAAATAGAATTTGAGAAGATATGAGTTATTCATTATGAATATATTCATATCTTTTTATTGTTGAGTTACCGAGGATTCCTCGATAACAGGGAAGGAGTGTAAAAAATGAACGACATATATTATTTCGTTAAAACATAGATTTTAAAAAGGGGGAATTATTATTGAGAGGAAATGAAATTGATATTTCAATTATTGTACGAAATGCAATTTTAGAAGAACTCTATGAAGAAAAAGAAATAGATGAAAAGACATATCACAAAATGAAAGAAATATTTTTAAACCAAGAGAAGAATTCACTAGATAAATAAAATAATCTTAGTAGTATGTTGATTGAAATGAGTGAGCGAATAATGAAAAAATTAAAAGCTGTTTTTTATGCAAGAGTATCTACAGATCATAGTGATCAACTTCATTCTTTAAAGGCACAACAAGATTATTTTTATCAATATTTAGATAATCATCCAGAGTTTGAATTAGTTAATTCATATGTTGATGAAGGTATTACAGGAACAAGCATTAAAAAAAGGAAATCATTCCAAAAAATGATTAATGATGCTTTGCATCATCATTTTGATATTATTCTTACAAAAGAAGTGACACGATTTGCAAGAAATACTTTAGATACTTTACAAATGGTCAGGTTATTAAAAGAAAATAATGTGAATGTGTTATTCTTGACAGATATGATTGATACAAGAACACATGAAGGTGAATTGCGTTTATCTTTAATGGCTACAATTGCTCAAGAAGAAGGTAGAAAAATTAGCCAAAGAGTCAATTGGGGATTTCAAAGAGCATTTGAAAATGAAAAACTTGTAATTACTAATGTTTATGGTTATGACATTGTCAAAGTTGGTCATGTGAGAAAACTTGAGGTGAATGAGCAACAGGCATATGTGATTCAACATATATTTAAATGGTACTTACAAGGATTGGGATATGGAAAAATTTCAAAAAGATTATATGAATGGAATATTCCTTCTCCTTCTGGTAACGCACATTGGGATACATCGGTGATTGCTAAAATATTGGCCAATGAGAAATATATTGGTAGACTTGTGCAAGGAAAACAAAAGACAAATAATTATCTAGAAAAGAAAATATTAAGAAATATATCAAGAAATGATAAATATGCGAATCAGTAGTTAAGAAGTTAAAGGAAGTTATCACTTCGCTTAACTCCTGATTGGCATTAGTTACCAAGATTTAGTCAGTTGAATAAAACTTATCTGATTTTCAGGA
>OGYL01001643.1_pt1 | contig 16957 bp, 16 predicted proteins | sample 1576541 | NCBI WGS metagenome assembly OGYL01 (sample SAMEA3541551, study PRJEB24748) | human gut metagenome | biome: human gut; feature: human-associated habitat; material: faeces | place: China | collected 2012 | reverse complement strand
TAAGTCGTAGCATCTCTCAGATTAAGTGCCGCATTGAAATCTCTGTCTTCGATATAACCACAGTCACATTCGAAGATTCTGTCTGAAAGTTTTAAGTCTTTCCTGATCGCTCCGCAACAGTGGCAAGTTTTCGATGATGGATACCATCTGTCTACTACACGAAGTTCAATTCCGTTTTCCTTGCATTTCGCTTGAAGTTTTGTTCTAAATTCATAAAACTTCTGCGAAGCAACTGCCTTTGAAAGATGTTTGTTCTTCATCATTCCTGATACGTTTAAATCTTCAATCGTTATATAAGATGGTTTGGTTTTCACTATCTCAGCAATTATCTTATTGATGTAATCAGTATGGATATTATCCCGTCTATGATAAAGTTTCTGTACTTTGAGCTTTTGCTTTTGTATATTTGCTCTTTGAGTGGACTCTCCTTTCTTTAAATATTTATATTTACGAGAGAGACATCTTTGCTCTCTTCGTAGTTGTTTTTCAAGTTTCTTTAATCTTGCTGATTTATTAATGTTCTTGTACGTCTTTCCGTTTGAAACAATAGCAAAATTTTTTAAGCCTAAGTCTATCCCAATGCCATCATTATTACTGCTATCAATAAGCATATCAGGAATCTCTACAAGAACGGATACGTAGTATCTACCAGCTTTAATAGATACCGTACCGCTTTTAATTACATACCCATCTTTTGTCGTAGGAATATATCCTTTTTCTTTGATACGAACCCAACCAAGTGATGGAATATTCATTCTGTGTCTTTCGCATCGGCAATCCTTTGGATTATTCTTTACGAAATACATCTTCACATCAGATTTTCCTTTCTTTTTAAAATTAGGAAAAGCACTTTGATGTTTGAAAAATCTGGTAAATGCGACACAGCCATTTTCGATTGAACGCTTTACAGATTTTGAACTGACTTCCTTAATCCATAGCTTATCTGGATTTTTAGGAAGATACTCATTGTTCAGCCAGACACTAAAACTTTTACCACTCATAAACTTTTCTCCATTGTCATGAAGCTCTTTGTTATGAGCGAGATAGAAGTTGTAAATATATCTACAAGTTCCTATTGTTTTACGGATCTTAACTTTCTGTTCCTCTGTCGGATTTATTTCCGTTTTGAAGCTCTTTAGCAATTTCCACATCCCTTTCTATTTGTTTTTTATACTTACGAAGTCCGTACAACCTACAAGAGAACGCATGGAGTATTGAAACAATATCCTGCACGAGTTCTTCTTGTGGTGATAGTTCTTCATTGTTCACTACCACGATGGTCGTATTAAACTTCGTACAGAATTTTTCAAACCAGTCGTAACCAAATCTGATAAATCTATCTTTGTGAGTTACGATTATGGTTTTGATTTTTTGTTCCATCACTTCATCTAATAATTCGTTCCACTTTTTACGATTGTAATTAAGACCACTTCCATAATCTTCAATACATTGGTCTACAATGATACCTTTAGCATTGCAAAACTGACGTAAAAAAGTTACTTGGTTTTGTAAATCATCTTTTTGGTTTCTTGTAGACACTCTGGCATAAATAACAATCTGACGATTATCGTTTTCAGTATTTATACCCTTAAACTGAAGATATTGGTCATAAGTATAATAACGCCTATCAGTCGGAGTGCGATTTGCTTTCAGAATCCCCTCTCTGTCCCAACGTTGTAACGTTTTGACTGAGACACCCAATAATTCAGCAAAATCTTTTGGTTTGTAATTAGTGATATTAGATGTGTTCATAACAATATCCTCCATGAGTATATTTTAACACATTTAATCACTATTGACAATGATTTTGATTACTTAAAGTTTTCTCCTTTGCATTTATACTCTTTCCAGATAATTGCAAAACTCATCCTACACTTCTTTCAATTGTTTAAAATCAACAAAAACATTCAAGACACGTTCTCATGAGTTTCGCAATTATCTATAAACTCTTTCCCCATTATATAGAACAATTCATCTTCCTTCAAGGAATTTTTCCACCACAGGTTTTCCATTTTCCATACGGATGCGGATACGTCCGCACTCCATTGTCTCATAGACTGCACTTCCGCTCTCCTTTATATTGCACAAAGCCTCCTCACCCGGATGCCCATAGCGGTTGTTTTCCCCACAGGAAATGGTTGTGATCTCCGGTGAGAGTGCCATTAGGAAATCCCGACTGTTGGAATATCTCGAGCCGTGATGCGCCGCCTTGTAAAATGTGACGCTGCCAACCTTTTTGTGTTCCACAAGATACTGTTCTTCTGCGCTGCTGATGTCCCCGGTAAAAATACCGGAAAACTCCTGATCTTCATAGCGCAGCACAAGGGACAGTGCATTCTTATCATCACTTTTATAAGTTTGATCCGGGAAAATGCAGCGCAGCCCCGCCTCACCATCGGTGAATATGTCACCGCAGTCCATTTTCAAAATTTCTGTTCCATACGTTTGCGCCAGTGCCAAAAGTTCCTGATAGGCTTCGTCATTTAATACATATTTTGAAAACACAATATGATCGATCTCATACTCTGCCTGCAAGATCTCCTTTAACCCTGAAATATGGTCTGCGTCTGTGTGTGAAACAATCCAGTAATCTATTTTTTTCACACCCTTTGCTTTCAGGAACGGAAGCATCCGGTAGACTCGCCAGCGTTCCGTTTAAAAGAGCATCCCGACCGCCGCAGCGCGCATTATGTCCAGCTCTCGACCGAAAAATACGGCGGCATGCTGATGTCCACGTGGTTCGACCGCCCACTCTCCGTCGCGGGCCGCGTCTTCGTGCGCGCAAACGGCGAGATCGTCGAAAAACTCGTGAGCGTCGACCGCGACCTGCTCGTCATTCCCAATGTCGCCATCCACATGAACCGCACGGCGAACGACGGCATGAAGTACCTCGCGAATATCGACACGCTGCCGCTGCTCGGCGGCAAAGACAGCGGCGGCATCCTGCCCATCGTCGCCAAAGCCGCGGACGTTGCAGAAAACGACATCCTCGGCAGCGACCTGTTCCTCTACTGCCGCGGCGAGGGGACGCTGCTTGGCGAGAACGAGGAGTACATCCTTTCTCCCAAGCTCGACGATCTCGAGTGCGCCTGCGGCTGCCTCGAGGGCTTCCTTGCGGCGAAGGAGAGCGGAAATATCGCCGTCTGCTGCATTTTCGACAATGAAGAGGTCGGCTCGTCCACCAAGCAGGGTGCGGGCTCGACGTTCCTGCGCGACACGCTGCGCCGCATCGCCCTGTGCCTCGGAAAGGACGAGCAGGAGCTCCAGATGATGCTCGCGCGCAGCTTCCTCGTCTCGGCGGACAACGCGCACGCCCAGCACCCCAACCACGGTGAATACGCCGACCCCGACAACTGCCCGTATATGAACGAGGGCGTCGTCATCAAGTTCAACGCTAATCAGCGCTACGCGACCGATGGCCGCTCCTGCGCTATTTTCCGCGCCGTGTGCGAAAACGCGGGCGTTCCCACGCAGGTCATGTCCAACCGCTCCGATCTTCCCGGCGGCTCGACGCTCGGCTCGATCTCCGATACGCTCGTGCCGGTCAGCACGGTGGACATCGGCCTGCCCCAGCTCGCGATGCACTCTTCGTGGGAGACCGCGGGCGTGCAGGACTATGAATTCCTGATCCGCGCGATGACGGAGTATTTCGGCAGCGCACTGTAAGAGACCTGCCGAAACGGTAGACAAAAGCACGGAAACATGCTAAAATAAAACGATTTTTGATCAAATACGCTTTCAACGACAGAAAGGAAATATATCATGGACGTTAAGGAAATTCTCAAGCACGTTGACCATACCCTCCTCAAGCAGACCGCCACCTGGGAGGACATCAAGCAGATCTGTGACGACGGCATCAAATACGGCTGCGCGAGCGTCTGCATCCCGCAGACCTATGTGAATCACGCCGCGCACTACGTCGCCGAGCAGCAGCACTATGGCTTCGGCCAGCTGCCCATCTGCACGGTCATCGGCTTCCCCAACGGCTACACGCCCAGCGGCATCAAGTGCATGGAGGCCGAGTCCGCCGTCGCCGACGGCGCGACCGAGATCGACATGGTCATCAACCTCGGCTGGGTCAAGGAGGGCCAGTACGACAAGATCCTTCAGGAGATCAACTCTGTGAAAATCTCCTGCCACGGCAACATCTTAAAGGTCATCATCGAGACCTGCCTGCTCACCGACGAAGAGAAGATCAAGCTCTGCGAGGTCGTCTCCAACTCCCACGCCGACTATATCAAGACCTCCACGGGCTTTGCCGGCGGCGGCGCGACCCGCGAGGATGTCGCCCTCATGGCAGCCCACATGACCAACGGCAAGAAGATCAAGGCCGCCGGCGGCATCGCGAGCCTGCAGGACGCCGAAGATTTCCTCAAGCTCGGCGCCGACCGCCTCGGCACGTCCCGCATTGTCAAGGCCGTCAAGGAGCTCGAGGCCAAGGGCGAACTTTAAGAAAGGGGAGGGCTCAATATGCCGACTCCGCACAACAGCGCGAAAAAGGGCGACTTCGCCAAGACCGTTCTGATGCCCGGCGACCCGCTGCGCGCAAAATTCATCGCCGAAACATTTTTAGATGAACCAAAGCTCGTCAACAACGTCCGCGGCGTGCAGGGCTACACAGGCACCTACAAGGGCGTTCCCGTCAGCGTGATGGCCAGCGGCATGGGGATGCCGTCCATCGGTATCTACTCCTACGAGCTGTTCACGCAGTACGATGTCGAGAGCATCATCCGAGTGGGTTCGGCGGGCGCGCTGCAAAAGGACTTGAAGCTCGGTGACGTGGTCGCGGGCATGGGTGCGTGCACCAACTCGAACTACGCCGCGCAGTACGGCCTTGGCGGCACATTTGCCCCCATCGCGGACTTTCAGCTGCTCTCCGCCGCCGTTGAATCGGCGAAGGAGCTCGGCGTCCGCATGGACGTCGGCAACCTCTACTCGTCCGACACGTTCTACGACGCGTCGAACCCGTCGCTCAAGTGGGCGGACATGGGCGTGCTCGCCATCGAGATGGAGGCCGCCGCCCTCTACTGCAACGCCGCCTATACGAAAAAGCGCGGACTTTCCCTCTGCTCGATCTCCGACAATATCCTCACCGGCGAGGAGCTTTCGCCCGAGGCGCGGCAGACGAGCTTCACCGCCATGATGAAAATCGCGCTCGAAACAGCCGTGAAGATGACGGCAGAATCCAAAAAGTAAGGAGATTATCATGCCATGCGCGTGATCGACATTGAAAACATTGTGACCAACATGAAGGACGACACCCGCTTCGTCCTGCGCTGCGAGGAGGTCTTTCACGACAAGATCAGCTCCGCCGCGGCGAGCATTTTAATGAACAAGGGACAAAAGCCCATCGTCTGCCTGACGGGCCCGAGCGGCTCGGGCAAGACGACGACGGCGATGCGCCTTCGCGAATACCTCGAAAACCTCGGCGTGAAGGTGTGCATGCTCAGCATGGACAATTTCTTCCTGCCACTTGATCAGCGTCCGCCCGAGGCGAGCGACTGGGAGTCGCCCTACTGTGTGAACCGCGATTTACTCATCGAGGATATCCACCGCCTGATGGACGGCGAGCTCGTGGAGCTGCCGGTCTACGACTTCAAGGCCGGCGGCGTCGGCGGCTACAAGCCCATGCAGGGCGACAAGGACGCCGTCATCATCGCCGAGGGCATCCACATGCTCAACCCGCTGATTTTCGACCAGCTCAGAAGCGAAGCTACGGGCGTTTACGTTGCCCCGCGTACGCGCATCATCACGCACAAGGACCGCATCGTTCGTCCCGAGCAGCTGCGCGTGGCGCGCCGCATGATCCGCGACTATCAGGGCCGCGGCCATTCGCTGCGTCAGACCGTCGAGCGCGCCGAGAGTGTCGACCGCGGCGAGCTCAACTACATCATGCCGAACAAGCCGAACGCGAGCATCCACATCGACACGTTCCACGACTACGAGCCGTGCATCCTCGCGCGGTATTTGAAGGAGATCCCCGAGTTTTACAGCCAGCTCGACGATCAGTTTATCGCCGAGCACGGGCTGAGCGACCTGATGGACGTTGTCAACTCCGTGCCGTCGCTGCGCACGGACTATGTCCCGCGCGACTCCATCGTGCGAGAGTTCGTCGGCGGCAGCTGCTTTGAGTATTAAATCGGCAAAATCCGACAACGAACTGTAATTTCTGATTTTGATAATACGAAACGTAATCGAAATTTGGCGCTTTTGCGCGAAAAGGGGAGGAAGAGCGAATGCATTCTGACGAGCGGCGAAAGGCCATTGCCGACGTGCTGCGCGCGGCGGACGCGCCGGTCAGCGCCTCCGCGCTGGCGGAAAAATTCTCCGTCTCGCGCCAGATCATCGTGGGCGATATCGCGCTGCTGCGCTCCTCGGGCGAGGAAATTCTCGCCACTCCGCGCGGCTATGTGACGCCGAAGGAGGCACACGGCATCCTCCGCCGTGTCGCCGTGAAGCACACGCCGCAGGAGATGGAAGCCGAGCTCAACGCCATCGTCGACAACGGCTGTACGGTCATCGACGTCATCGTCGACCACCCCATCTACGGCCAGCTCACCGGTCCGCTGCAAATTTCGAACCGCTACGAGGTCAGCCAGTTCATTGAGCGCTGCAAAAAGGCCGAGCCTTTATCGAGCCTGACCGATGGCATCCACCTGCACACGCTCTCCTGTCCCGACGAGGCGGCGTTCGAGCGCACGAAGAGTGCGTTGCGCGCACTGCGCGTCCTGCTGGAGGAAAACGGAAATTAAGGGTTGACAATCCTCACACAAGCGATTATAGTGTCATATGCATGTGTCAAGACACCTGCATATGACACTATTTTATTTTTAGGCTGTGAGGATATCATGGAAAAATTCAAAGCGTTCTGCAAACGCAAAAACATTGAAGTTTCGGCCAAGCGCTACGGCATCGATGCGCTCGGCGCAATGGCGCAGGGCCTCTTCTGCTCGCTGCTCATCGGCACGATCATCAAGACGCTCGGCGCGCAGCTGGGCGTTCCGTTTCTGACGGACATCGGCACCTATGCGATGTCCGTCTCCGGCCCTGCGATGGCCATTGCCATCGGCTACGCGCTCAAGGCTGACCCGATGGTGCTCTTCTCCCTTGCCGCGGTGGGCTGGGCAGCCAATGCCGAGGGCGGCGCAGGCGGCCCGCTCGCCGTGCTCATCATCGCGATCCTTGCCGCCGAGTGCGGCAAGGCCGTGAGCAAGGAGACGAAGATCGACATTTTGGTCACGCCCGCCGTGACCATCCTGGTCGGCGTCGCGCTCGCCAAGTGGATCGCGCCGCCCATCGGCACAGCCGCCTCCGCCTTCGGTTTCGTCATCGACAACGCGACCAGGCTCCAGCCGTTCTGGATGGGCATTGCCGTCTCCGTGCTCGTGGGCGTCGCGCTCACGCTGCCCATCTCCTCCGCCGCCATCTGCGCGGTGCTGAAGATGACCGGTCTTGCCGGCGGCGCGGCCGTCGCAGGCTGCTGCGCGCAGATGGTCGGCTTTGCCGTGATGAGCTTTAAGGAAAACCGCTGGGGCGGCCTTGTCTCTCAGGGCCTCGGCACATCGATGCTCCAGATGCCGAACATTGTCAGAAATCCCCGCGTCTGGATCGCGCCGACGCTCGCCTCCGCCATCACCGGCCCCATCGCCACGTGCGTGTTCCATCTTGAGATGAACGGTGCGCCGATCAACTCCGGTATGGGTACCTGCGGCCTGTGCGGCCTCATCGGCGTGTGGACGGGCTGGGTCTCCCCGAGCGAGGAGGCTGTCGCCAAGGGTGCGGCGGCCATGAGCCCAACGGGCTTTGACTGGCTGGGCCTCATCCTCGTCGCCATCGTGCTGCCCGCCATCCTCGCCCCGCTCATCAATATGGTCTGCCGCCGCCTCGGCTGGGTCAAGGACGGCGACCTGAAGCTCGACTGAGAAAATAACGTGTAAAAAGTGTGGACTTTTTGTAAAGAATCCCATCAATTATCACAAAAAAAGTAAAATTGGGGAGAATCGGACTTGATTCTCCCCTTTGCTTTTGCTATACTGTCAGACGAGGTGCGTCCGCACTTCAAAATAAACCGGAGAGCGGCCCGCCGCCGACCGGAAAATAAGGAAGGATAGAAGAATGAAGAAGTTTTTTGCGCTGCTTCTCGCTCTCGTCATGGTTCTGTCCCTCGTTGCCTGCGGTGATAAGAAGACCGACGACAACCAGGATGCCAACAACACTGACGATCAGCAGGGCGAGACCACCACTTACACCAATCCCGACGATATCGACGACAACATGACGTCCGAGGACGGCAAGTATGAAGTCGCTTTCGTCACCGACGTCGGCCAGCTGAAGGATAAGTCCTTCAACCAGGGCACCTTCGACGGCGTGAAGCTCTATGCCGCCAACAACGGCCTGAGCTACAAGTACTATCAGCCCGCCAACGGCGATCAGGCTACCGATGATGACCGTTACGACGCCATGAAGGCTGCCGTGGACGGCGGCGCCAAGGTCATTGTCTGCGCCGGCTTCATGCAGGGCACGGCCCTCGAGAAGGCCGCTAAGGAATTCACCGACACCAAGTTCGTCTTCATCGACGGTTGGTCCCTCGGCCTTGACAACGTTGCGGGCATCGCCTTCAACGAAGAGCAGTGCGGCTACTTCGCCGGTTACGCTGTCGTCAAGGAAGGCTATGAGAAGCTCGGCTTCACCGGCGGCGGCGGCGGCACGAACCCCGCCTGCATCCGTTACGGCTGGGGCTTTGCTCAGGGTGCCAACGACGCTGCTAAGGAAATGGATAAGACCGTCGACCTGAACTACTCCTGGGAGTACGGCGCTTCCTTCCAGGCTTCCCCCGAGCTGCAGACTATGGTCTCCGGCTGGTACTCCAACGGCACTGAGATCGTCTTCGCCTGCGGCGGTTCCATGTTCCAGTCCGTCGTCGCTGCCGCTTCCGCTGAGGACGGCAAGGTCGTCGGCGTCGACGTCGACCAGTCCAGCGAGTCCGAGACTGTCGTCACTTCCGCTATGAAGGGCCTGAGCGATGCTGCCTCCTGGGCCATCGCCAAGGTCTACGACGGCACCTGGGACGAGATCGGCAATGCTGCCACCTCTCTGGGCGTTGCTGAGAATGCTGTCGGCCTGCCGACCGCTACCTGGTCCATGGAGAACTTCTCCGTTGCCGACTATGAAGACCTCTTCCAGAAGGTCCTCAACGGCGACATCACCATCGACAACAACTCCGAGATGGCTGACCCCTCCACCGCCGGCCTGAGCAACGTCAACGTCAACTACATCGGCGGCTAATTCCCAATAGCGCATACATAAAAGAACGGAAGACTTCGGTCTTCCGTTCTTTTTCACATTTCTGACAGGGAAAGACATGCGAAAACCTTTTGCTTTTCATCGGAAAACGTGATATAGTATAATGTAGTTATGGTTTCCGTCCTCGCAGCGCAGCGCGTGCGGGCCATCAAAACGGAAGGAGGGCGAAAAAACTTGGAGAATCAGTATGCGATCGAAATGCTGAATATCACGAAGAAATTCCCCGGTATTATCGCCAATGACAACATCACCTTACAGCTCAAAAAGGGCGAGATCCACGCCCTGCTCGGTGAAAACGGCGCGGGAAAATCGACCTTAATGTCGGTTCTCTTCGGCCTTTATCAGCCGGAGGAGGGTATCATCAAAAAGGACGGCAAGGTCGTGTCCATCAAGGACCCGAACGACGCCACCGCGCTCGGCATCGGCATGGTGCACCAGCATTTCAAGCTGGTGGACGTTTTCACGGTGCTCGACAACATCATCCTCGGCGCGGAGACGACGAAGTGCGGCTTTTTGCAGAAGAAAGAGGCACGCAAAAAGGTCGAAGAGATCTCGAAGCGCTACGGCCTGAACGTCGACCTTGACGCCAAGGTCGAGGATATCACGGTCGGCATGCAGCAGCGCGTCGAAATTCTGAAGATGCTGTATCGCGACAACGAGATACTCATCTTCGACGAGCCGACCGCGGTGCTTACCCCGCAGGAGATCGAAGAGCTGATGGCCACGATGAAGGAGTTTGCCCGCGAAGGCAAGTCCATCCTGTTCATCTCCCACAAGCTCAACGAGATCATGGAGGTCTCCGACCGCGTGAGCGTCCTGCGCAAGGGCAAGTACATCGGCACGGTCAACACGAGCGAGACCACCAAGCAGGAGCTTTCCAACATGATGGTCGGCCGCCCCGTGCAGCTCGAGGTCACGAAGGACGAGGCCAAGCCTGCGGGCGAGGTCTTGAAGGTCGACCACCTCTGCGTCCACTCCCACGTGCAGAAGCGCAACGCCGTGAACGACGTTTCCTTCACCGTCCGCGCGGGAGAGATCGTCTGCATCGCCGGTATCGACGGCAATGGTCAGACGGAGCTTGTCTACGGCCTGACAGGCCTTGACAAGCCGTCCTCCGGCACGATCACCCTCTGCGGCAAGGATATTTCCCACGCCTCCATCCGCCACCGCGGCGAGCACATGAGCCACATTCCCGAAGACCGCCACAAGCACGGCCTCGTGCTCGACTTCACACTCGAGCAGAACATGGTGCTCCAGCGCTTCAACGAGCCGCGCTTTGAAAACCACGGCTTTATCAACAACAAGGCTGTGCGCGACTATGCCAACTACCTGATCGACAAGTTCGACGTGCGCAGCGGCCAGGGCGCGATTACGCGCGCGCGTTCCATGTCCGGCGGCAACCAGCAGAAGGCCATCATCGCCCGCGAGGTCGACCGCGACAAGGACCTCATCGTCGCCGTGCAGCCCACGCGCGGCCTTGACGTCGGCGCCATCGAATTCATCCACAGCCAGCTCGTCGCCGAGCGCGACCGCGGCAAGGCGATCTTGCTCGTCTCGCTCGAGCTGGACGAGGTCATGAGCCTCTCTGACCGCATCCTCGTCATGTACGAGGGTGAGATCGTCGGCGAGCTCGACCCGAAGAAAACCACCGTCGAAGAGCTCGGCCTTTACATGGCCGGCGCCAAGCGCATGGCGAAGGAGGAGGCGGCCGTATGAAAAAAGAACACTTCCTGCAAAGCGAAGGCTTTAAGACCGTCGCGGCGTCCGTCCTCTCGATCCTGATCGGCCTCGCCGTCGGCAGCATCGTCATTTTGATCGTCGGTCTCACGAGCCCGAACCTCTCGCTCTCCTCGGCGTGGGACGGCATCCGCATCGTGTTCGGCGGCCTGTTCTCCACGGGACGCGACGCCTCCGGCACGCTGACGTGGGGCTTCAACCCGACGAATATCGGCAACATGCTCTTCCGTGCCGCGCCGCTCATCATGACGGGCCTTTCCGTCGGCATGGCGTATAAAACAGGCCTTTTCAACATCGGCGCGCCGGGCCAGTACCTCATCGGTACGCTCGTGTCGCTCTCCATCGCCCTCGGTCTTCCGTCCGAGACGATGTCCACCACGCTCATCTGGCTGCTCGCCTTTCTCGGCGGCACGCTCGCGGGCGCGATCTGGGGCGCGATCCCCGGCCTTTTCAAGGCCCTGCTCAACATCAACGAGGTGCTCGCCTGCATCATGACGAACTGGATCGCGGCGAACCTCGTCACATGGCTCTTTGATATCAGCAACTTTAAGAACATCACCGAGTCCACCAAGACCGGCTACATCTACAAGACGACCTACAACGGTGTTGCCACCGCGAAGATGGGCCTTGACAAGCTCTTCCCGAACTCCCAGGTCAACGGCGGCATCCTCATCGCCATCGTCTTTGCAATCGCCGTTTACGTGATGATGTCCAAGACGACGTTCGGCTATCAGCTCAAAGCCTGCGGCTCCAACCGTCATGCCGCGCGCTACGCCGGTATCGCCGACAAGCGTAACATCGTCATCTCCATGGCGATCGCGGGCGGACTGAGCGCGGCGGGCGCTTCGCTCTACTATCTCTCCGGCAACACAGAGTTCTTCTGGTCCACGTACCAGTCGCTCCCTGCCATCGGCTTCAACGGTATCCCTGTTGCGATGCTCGCCTCCTGTAACCCCATCGGCATCATCTTCACGGCGCTGTTCATGTCGATGCTCGATATCTCGGGCCTGCAGCTGACGAACCTGACAGCCTATAACGAGTACATCACGAACGTCATCATCGCCGTCATCGTGTACCTCAGCGCCTTCTCGCTGGTCATCAAGATGTGGATCGGCAAGCTCGGTAAAAAGAAGGACGACGGCGCGGATGCCAACGCGGAGCCCGCCCCGGCGACAGCTTCCGCACCAGCCGGTGCACAAGCGGAAACGGAGAAAGGAGGCGACGCGAAATGACATTTCTCATTCAGCAGACGCTCATTTATGCCGTCCCTCTGATGATCGTGGCGCTTGCGGGCGTGTTCGCCGAGCGCAGCGGTATCATCAACCTGGCGCTCGAAGGTATCATGGTCTTCGGCGCGTTCATCGGCGTCTGGTTTGTGCGCATTTTGCAGACGAGCGACGCCATCCTCTCCCTCAAGCAGAGCGGCAACTGGGTCGCACTTCAGGGCGTGGAGCTTCTCACGATGCTGGTCGCGGCGGCCTTCGGCGCGCTGTTCTCGCTGCTTCTGAGCTTTGCCTCTATCAACCTGCGTGCCGACCAGACCATCGGCGGCACGGCACTGAACCTGATGGCCCCCGCACTGGTGCTGTTCTTCATCCGCATCATCGCCAACCAGAATACGCTGCAGATGCTCACGGGCGACGCGGCGAGCTGGTTCATGATCAAAAAGTCTACGCTCGGCATCGACAAGAACACCGACCTCGGCTTTTTCGGCGAGACGTTCGTCAACAAGGTCTACCTTGCGACCTACGTCTGCATCCTGCTTTTCATCATCCTGTCGATCCTGCTCTATAAGACGCGCTTCGGCCTGCGCCTGCGCGCCTGCGGCGAAAATCCCCAGGCGGCGGATTCGCTGGGCATCAACGTCTACAAGATGCGCTACGCGGGCACGACCATTTCCGGCGCGCTCGCGGGCATGGGCGGCTTCGTCTATGCGCTGACAACGGCAAACTGCGCCTCGAACGGCGACGTGGCGGGCTTCGGCTTCCTCGCACTGGCCGTTATGATCTTCGGCAACTGGAAGCCCGTGAATATCGCGGCCTCCTCGCTGCTGTTCGGCCTCTTCAAGTGCATCGCGGCAAGCTATGCGAGCATCGACATCAACGGCGACGGCGTCTTCATGCTCGCCGAGATCGGCATCAGCGCCCATCTCTACCGCATGCTGCCCTACATCGTCACGCTGCTTGTGCTGGCGTTCACGTCCAAGAGTTCCCGCGCCCCCAAGGCCGAGGGCATCCCCTACGACAAGGGCCAGCGGTAACGTACGTCAAAAAGCGGTATGGCAATGCCATACCGCTTTTTTTTGCAGACTGAATATTTAAAATGGAGAGAACTATGGAGATCAGAGAAATTACGACTCCCGATGAAAAGCGGCGCATTACGCGCTTTATTTTAGAATCGCTGCCCGACTGGTTTGGCATTCCGGAGGCGCGCGAGGAATACATCGAAAAGAGTGTTAAGCAGCCGTTTTTCGCCGCGTTCGACGGCGAGAACGCCGTCGGCTTCCTTTACCTTGCCGAAACGGGGAGGGATACGGCGGAACTCTATGTCATGGGTGTGCTGAAAGAATACCACCGCCGCGGCGTCGGCAAGATGCTCTTTGCCGCAGCGAAGCAGCGGGCGAAGGAGCTTGGCTACTCGTTTTTGCAGGTCAAGACCGTGCAGATGGGGAAGTACCCTGAGTATGACGCGACGAACCGCTTCTATCTCGCCCTCGGTTTTGGCGAGTTTGAGGTATTCCCGACGCTCTGGGACGAGTGGAACCCGTGTCAAATCTACGTGATGAGCCTGAAATAAGAAAATGTTGGAACTTTTTCCCGCCGTTTTGCGTCTATAAAAGCAGAAAAACAGGGGAGGGAAGCATATGACCGTCCGCGAACCGAAAAAACGCTCTAATTTGCGGCTGAAGCTCGGCGGCGCGTATTTCAGCGCGCAGCGAAAACTCAGATGGCTTTCGATGCGGAAGCATTTTGCGCGCGAGCGCAGCGGGGAAGACTTAGCATATCAGGCGTTTTCCCACCATACGCCGCTCATGCGAAAGCTCAAGGACGTCGACATGCAGCTCCAGCGCAACAAGGTGACGAATCTCCGCCTCGCCTGTGCGCGGCTCGACGGGCTTTTGCTGCGCCCCGGTGAAACGATGAGCTACTGGTATCTCATCGGAAAGCCGACAGCGGGGAAGGGGTATCTGCCCGGCATGATCCTGCGCAACGGCGGGTATCTGGCCGCGACGGGCGGCGGGCTCTGCCAGCTCTCAAACCTCATCTACTGGATGACGCTGCACACGCCGCTCACGGTCGTCGAGCGCCACCGCCACGGCTACGACGTCTTTCCCGACGCGAACCGCACGCAGCCCTTCGGCAGCGGTGCGACCTGCTTTTACCCCTATCTTGACCTGATGATCCGCAACGACACACAGGACACCTATCAGATGCGCGTCCGCGTCGGCAAAACAGACCTTGAGGGCGAGTGGCGCGTGAGCGCCGAGCCGACCGAGCGCTATGCGGTCGTAGAGCGCAACCACGAGATGCGCGCGCAGTACTGGGGCGGCTACATCCGCCACAACGAGCTCTACCGGCAGACGTTTGATTTGCAGGGCAAGCTGCTCGCGGAGACGCCTGTCGCCGTGAACGACGCGGTGATGATGTATTCGCCGTATCTCGAAGAAAGCAAAAAGGAAGGCTGACAAAGTCAACCTTCCTTTTATCTTATTCAGCCGTTTCGTCCGCCTCTTCGGGCGCATCCTCTTCCTCGGGCTCTTCCCACGGCTGCATCGTGGCGACGCAGCGGTTGATGTTCTTGCCCTCGGCATAGAATTTGGCCTCGTAGTCGGTCATCACGCCGCGCTGTCCGTTCGCGTGCAGATCGCGTGTGACCTCAGAGAGTTCGAAGCCGAACTGCGGGATCTCCTCGATCGACCACTCAAACAGCGGGTCGTTGTCGGTCTTGAAATGAATTTGGCCGTTGTCCTTGAGCACCTTGCGGTAGAGCTTCAAGAAATTGCCGTGCGTCAGCCGGCGCTTGGCCTGCCGCTTGGGCGGCCACGGGTCGCAGAAGTTGACATAGATGCGGTCGACCTCGCCTGCATCGAAAATTTCGGGCAGCTGGTTGGCGTCGATGTCGATGAAGAAGACGTTGTGCAGCTCTGCCTTCGCCGCGCGCTCCATCGCGACGACCATCGCGTCGGGCACCTTTTCGACCGCGATGAGCAGCACGTCGGGCTCCGCCGCGGCCGTCTCGACGGTGAAGCGGCCCTTGCCGCAGCCGAGCTCCACGCGGATCTCCTTCGCCTCGGGCATCAAGTCGTGCCAGCGGCCCTTGCGCTCGTAGGGGTCCTTGATCTGATACGCCCCGCACCGCTCCATGCGGGGAAGCAGGTTTTTCTTTTTGCGCATTCGCATAGAATGAACCTCGTTTTCCTATAATTAAAGCCTATCATATCGAAAATTGGTGCAAGAGACAAGTCATTTTAAAAATTTTATACAAGAGTTGCTGCATTGGGAGAAAAGATCATTAAAAATGCAACGTTTCTTGCAATGACGCCGGAAAAGTGTGAAACTTTTTTGAAAAAAGTGATTTTTCTCTTGCAAATATGCCTTGCCGCCCATATAATAGGGGGCAGTTGAAGAAGACAGGAGGAGACACACGATGTCTTTTGTCAAATATGAACCCAAGGGCAACATTGCCTATCTCATCATTGACCGCGAAAAGGCGCTCAACGCGCTCAATTCTCAGGTGCTCGCCGATCTCGATGCCGCGCTCGACGCGGTGGACTTAAGCGAGATCCGCTGCCTGATCGTCCGCGGCGCGGGCGAGAAGTCCTTTGTCGCCGGCGCGGACATCGCGCAGATGAAGGAGCTCAGCAAGGAGGAGGCCGAGGCCTTCGGCAAGCAGGGCAACGACGTCATGCGCAAGCTCGAAGCGTTCCCCATCCCGACGATCGCGGCGGTGGGCGGCTATGCCCTCGGCGGCGGCTGCGAGCTCGCGATGAGCTGCGACTTCCGCATCTGCTCCGATACCGCCGTCTTCGGCCAGCCCGAGACAGGCCTTGGCATCACGCCGGGCTTTGGCGGCACACAGCGCCTTGCCCGCCTCGTCGGCCCCGGCATGGCCAAGCAGATGATCTACACCGCCCGCAACATCAAGGCGGACGAGGCCTACCGCATCGGCCTTGTCAACGCGGTCTATCCGCTTTCTGACCTCTACGCCGCGGCGGAAAAGCTCGCCGGCCAGATCGCTGGCAACGCGCCCATCGCGGTGCGCGCGTCCAAGCAGGCCATCAACGACGGCCTTCAGGTCGACATTGACCGCGCCGTCGTGATCGAGGAGAAGGCCTTCGGCTCCTGCTTCCAGAGCGCCGACCAGCAGGAGGGCATGGGCGCCTTCCTCGAAAAGCGCAAGCACGAGCCCTTTATCAACAAGTGATTCCATAGAATTATCTATTAATATTGTAGGAGGATACACACAATGAAAGTTGCAGTTTTCGGCGCCGGCACCATGGGCAGCGGCATCGCTCAGGTCTTCGCGGCCAAGGGCCACACCGCTCTGATGTACGCTTCCAGCGTCGCTTCCGCTCAGCGCCACAAGGATAAGCTCGCCGCTTCCCTGCAGAAGCGTGTCGAGAAGGGCAAGATGACCGAAGAGGCCAAGGACGCCATCCTGAACAACATCCTCGTCGAGGAGAAGTCTGCCGCGGCGGACGCCGACCTCGTCATCGAGTGCGTGGCGGAGAACATGGACACCAAGCGTCAGCTCCTCGGCGAGCTCGACGAGATGTGCAAGGAGAGCGCCGTCTTCGCGACCAACACCTCTTCTCTGTCTGTCACCGAGATGGGTCTCGGCCTCAAGCACGCCGTCATCGGCATGCACTTCTTCAACCCCGTGCCCAGCATGAAGCTCGTTGAGGTCATCCGCGGCG
>OGYL01001637.1_pt1 | contig 16975 bp, 8 predicted proteins | sample 1576541 | NCBI WGS metagenome assembly OGYL01 (sample SAMEA3541551, study PRJEB24748) | human gut metagenome | biome: human gut; feature: human-associated habitat; material: faeces | place: China | collected 2012 | reverse complement strand
ACCAAGTACTTCAGAGAATACCTCCAAGATCTTCACTACAGTTCGAAGGCCACAGCCAGTACGCATATAGATAAGAACACAAAGTTGAATTACTACAAGAGGGAATCTATGTCCGGGAACAGGTGCGAGAGTAATGCTCTTTGTTCGTTGGTCATAGTTATTTTCTGAACGTCTTTTTTTTTGAGTTCTTTCCGAAGACCTTTGATAGTGTTTGTATTCTTCACTTCTTTGCCTTCAAGTTGCTTAACTCTTTTACGAAGACGCTTTAACTCTTCCTCAGGGGTCTCTTTATGCTGTTTTGAATCTAACTTTTTCATTGATTATAAGTATTTGTAATGATGTACAAAGATACTAAAAATCAACGATATACACAAATATTCAAAGAACTATTTCGTTACATGAAACGTTAAATATCAGAGCGTAATATTAACAATTAACAGGGATGTTTCCAGCTTGTTTTTAAGAACAGAGAACTGGACACCCTAGATAATAAATCAAACCTCACGCCGTTTTTATAAATGATGTGAGGTCTTTTTCGTCTTTTCTGACGACAAAGGCGGCTCATTTGCGTCTATAAATAAATAGTACTTTAATCGATTAAACAAAAACAAATGAAAATCTTAAGAACCATCACAATATGCTGTCTGGCTTGCCTCTCTTTGCAGGCTACAGCACAAGCGTATAAGCTCTGGTACGACAAGCCAGCATTGGTCTGGACCGATGCCTTGCCTCTGGGCAATGGACGGTTGGGCGCCATGGTATATGGTATCCCAGCCACCGAACGCCTGCAGTTGAACGAGGAAACTATCTGGGCAGGACAGCCTAACAAGAATGCGAACCCTCATGCCAAGGCAGCTCTTCCTGTCGTACAGAACCTCATTTGGCAGGGTGAATACCGCAAGGCACAGGATATGTGTACCGAGAAAATCATGTCGAATACCAACTTTGGAATGCCTTACGAACCTTTCGGTGATGTCTATATTTCGGCTCCCGGGATGGATGACTATTCCCGGTATTATCGCGAACTGAGTCTGGATTCAGCCCGTTGTCTTACCCGTTGGACAGCCCACGGTGTCATCTATCAGCGCGAGGTCATCACCTCTTTTGCCGATAACGTGGTGATGGTAAGATTTACCGCCAATAAGCCTCATAGCATCACCTTCAATGCCAACTTCACTTCCCCTCACGATGATGTCATCATCCGTACCGATGGCGAGGAAGCTACACTCGAAGGAGTGGCTGCCAAGCACGAAGGTCTGAAGGGAAAGGTGAGATTCATGGGCAGAATGGCGGCTCAGGTCAAGGGCGGCGAGGCTGCGAAGACCTGCCGCGACGGCGTGGTCAGCGTGAAGAATGCCGATGAAGCCGTACTCTATATCTCCATCGCCACCAACTTCGTGAACTACAAGGATATCACCGGCAATGAGGTGGAGCGCAGCAAGCAGGCTCTCCATACAGCCATGGCAAAGGATGCCAGGGAACAGATGGCGCAGCATGTGGCTAAATTCCAGAGCATGATGCATCGTAACTCGCTCTGGTTGGGCGCTGATAAGTATCAGAATCTGCCTACCGACGAACGCCTTATCCGTTTTGCCCAGCAGGACGACAACTATCTCGTAGCCACCTATTATGCTTTCGGCAGATACCTTCTGATATGCAGTTCGCAGCCAGGCACACAGCCAGCCAACCTGCAGGGCATCTGGAACGATAAGATGTTCCCGTCATGGGACAGCAAGTATACCACCAACATCAACATGGAGATGAACTACTGGCCATCAGAGATGACCAATCTCTCCGATCTCAACGAACCGCTCTTCCGGTTGATTCGTGAAGTGAGCGAAACCGGAAAGGAATCGGCTCAGACCATGTATGGCAAGAACGGATGGATCTTGCATCACAATACCGATATTTGGCGAGTAACCGGTGGTATTGACAAGGCAGCATCAGGCATGTGGATGACCGGTGGTGCCTGGGTTTCCTCCCATCTCTGGCAACATTATCTCTATAGTGGCGACAAGGAGTTTCTGCGCAAGGCTTATCCGATTATGAAAGGTGCAGCCACTTTCCTCGATGAGATGCTGATACCGGAGCCAGAGCATGGCTGGCTCGTGATTTCGCCAGCTGTGAGTCCAGAGAATGTGCATCCTTCGAAGGATGGAAAGATAGCCATGAGCTATGGCACCACGATGGATAATGAATTGCTCCACGAACTCTTCTCTTCTGTCATCAGAGCGAGCGAGATTCTGGGAGAAGATGCCGGATATGCAGCTCATCTGAAGGAAGTGTTAGGAAAAATGGCTCCGATGCAGATTGGCAAGTGGGGACAGCTGCAGGAATGGATCAAGGACTGGGATGATCCTCAGGATAATCATCGCCATGTGAGTCATCTCTACGCCCTCTATCCAGGTAATCAGATTACACCGGAGAAGACACCGGAACTCTTCGATGCTGCCCGTACTTCGCTGATACATCGTGGCGACCCGAGTACAGGTTGGTCGATGGGATGGAAGGTTTGTCTCTGGGCTCGCCTTCTGGATGGTAATCATGCCTACAAGCTGATTCACAACCAGTTGACCCTGACGGATGACCACTTCCTCGCCTACGGATTGAACAAGAAGAAAGGTGGAACCTATCGCAATCTCTTCGATGCGCATCCACCGTTCCAGATAGATGGCAACTTCGGCTGTACAGCCGGTATCGCAGAAATGCTGATGCAGAGTCATGACGGATGTGTCAATATTCTGCCGGCTCTTCCTGATGTCTGGAAGGCTGAAGGAAAGGTACAGGGGCTCCGCACCAGAGGTGGTTTCCTCATCGAGGAACTGGCATGGAAGAATGGCAGAATTACCTCGCTCAAGATCCGTTCTACTCTCGGTGGCAATCTCCGTCTCCGTCTGCCGGCAGGCAACCGGTTAAAGGGCATTAAGGGTATGAAATCTGCCAAGGGCAAGAATCCGAATCCGCTCTTCTCTGCCTTCGAACAGCCACAGATGCAGAATCATTCAGAAGTGAAACTCAACAAGGTGGTGTTGCCAAAGGCAAATACCTATGACATCACTACACGAAAGGGAGAGACCATCCGATTGTTTTAAAAACATGGGTCTTCACTCCTTAACATCTAAACTCCTTTAGAAAATGAAAAAAATAATGATAACATTGGCGCTGGCTTGCGGAATCTTTACCGCTGCCTCTGCCGCTAAAAACGAAAAGCCTTGGGCTAATGGTAAATTACAGGTTTCTGCCAACCAGCGATTCCTGCAGTTTGAAAACGGACAGCCGTTCTTCATGTTGGGTGATACCGGCTGGCTTCTGCCGGAACGTCTGGATAGAGCCGAGGCACAGTATTATCTTCAGAAATGCCGTGTAGCGGGATTCAATACCGTTCTCATCCAGGTGATGGACGGCACACCTTCCTTTAATATTTACGGTCAGCAGTCGCTCCCTGCCGGATGGGATTTGTCAAAGGCAGACCCTGCAGGTGTCTACAGCTATTGGGATCATCTCGACTACATCATCAAACTTGCCGAGATGAACGGCATCTACATCGGCATGGTAACCATCTGGGGTTCTCAGGTAAAGGCAGAGAATATCAATGCACAGCAGGCTAAGGCATACGGAAAGTTCCTTGCCAACCGCTATAAGAATTCGCCTAATATCATCTGGGTGATGGGTGGCGATATCCAGGGTGATATCCACCCAGAGGTGTGGGAGTCGCTCGCTACCAGCATCAAGAGCATCGATCACAATCATCTCATGACCTATCATCCTCGTGGCAGATATACTTCTGCCAAATGGTGGAGCAAGGCGAAATGGCTCGATTTCCATACCTTCCAGAGTGGTCATCGCAAGTATGGTCAGCGTATGGGTAATAAGGATTATCCTATCCCTGACAATACCGAGGAGGACAACTGGATGTATGTGGATTCTACCTGGGCATACAAGCCTATCAAACCTGTGCTCGATGCCGAACCGAGCTACGAGGATATTCCGAAGGGCTTGCACGATCCTAACGAGGAGCGCTGGCAGGATTATGACGTTCGCCGCTATGCCTACTGGAGTGTCTTTGCCGGTTCCTGCGGCCATACCTATGGTCATAATGCCATCATGCAGATGTTGAAGCCGGGCTATCCTACCAGTTATGGAAGTGATGGAGCCGAGAAGCCTTGGTATGTGGCGCTCAACGATCCTGGATTCAACCAGATGAAGCATCTCAAGAATCTGATGCTCTCTCTGCCATACTTTGAGCGTGTGCCTGACCAGAGCATTATTGCCGGTGAGAATGGCGAAAGATATAACCGTCTGCTGGCTACCCGAGGCAACGATTATCTGCTGGTTTACAATTACAACTGTGTTCCGATGAAACTCGACCTCCGCAAGGTTTCGGGCAGCAGAAAGAACGTATGGTGGATGGATGCTGCCAACGGACAGCTGGAATACATCGGAGAGTTTGACAACAAGATCATCACCTTCGCTCCTCAGAAGGCTACCCGCGGCATCAGCGATGGTGTTTTCATCGCCATTGATGCCAGCAAGGACTATCTGAAGAAAGACCAGAAGATGATAGAAGACCAGAGTCTGGCTGGTAAGAAAAGAGATTTGAATGAGTAAATAAAGTGAAGAGTGAAGAACGAAGAGTGAAGAATTCAAATGAAGAATAATATATTGATGAGTGTGTTGCTGACGGCATCGCTGTCGGCAGCACTTCCGCTTTCCGCTGCCAGTCATGTTGACGTGGTGAAGATGCGGACGGAGAACCGGGTGAATCCTTTGGGAATCGGAACTTCAACCCCTCGCTTCTCCTGGCAGATTACTTCTGACAGGAAGGGTGTGGTGCAGACGAGTTATCAGATTCTTGTAGCTTCTTCCAGAGAAAAACTGGATAGAAACGAGGCGGATTTATGGGATAGCGGTGAACGCAACAGCGATGAACAGCTGTGGATTCCTTATCAGGGCAAGGCGCTGCTGAGTGGCGCTCAAGCTTACTGGAAGGTGCGTATCACTACCAATAAAGGAAAATCGGAATGGACCGAACCGCAGCTCTTCACCATCGGACTGCTCGGTGAAACCAAATGGAGCGGTACCTGGATTGGCTTGGAAGACCTGCAGCCTGGAGAACAGAAAGGCATGCATACCCGACTAGCAGCACGCTATATCCGCAAGGACTTTGCGGCAAAAGGTAAGGTGAAGCGGGCGCTGGCTTATGTTGCCGGACTCGGTGTCTATGAGTTCTACGTCAACGGACAGCGTATGGGCGGCAGCCAGGCATTGCAGCCTGCACCAACCGATTACCGCAAGACTATTTACTACAATACGTTCGATGTCACTTCGCTCCTGACTGAGAAGAATGCCATCGCCATCAAACTGGGCAACGGAAGAATGTTTCCGATGCGACAGGAGAAGGCATACAAGACGCCTTTTTTCGGTTATCCGAAATGCCGCATCAACGTGAAGGTGGAGTATGAGAACGGAAAGACTGAAACCTGGGCTACCAACAATACATGGAAGTTGAGCTTCGATGGTCCTATCCGCAGCAACAACGAGTATGATGGCGAGGAGTATGATGCCCGCAGGGAACAGGCGCTGAAAGGCTGGACCCAGGCTGGTTTCGACGATAGCCAGTGGCAGAAAGCCGAGCGCTGTGCCATTCCTGACGGTACGCTGATGGCGCAGCCGATGACGGGAATGGTTGAGAAGGAATTCGGTCATCCGGTAAGTCTGAAGCATCGCCACGATACACTCATCGTAGATTTCGGACAGAACATGGCGGGCTGGATCGGTTTCCAGGTCCGTGGCAGGCAGGGTGATACCATCCGTGTGAAATATGCCGAGAAACTGCAGGCTGACGGCAGTCTGTATCTCGACAACTTCCGCAATGCCCTCTCTGAGGATATCTATGTCTGCAATGGTAAGGAGAACGGCAAGCCTTGGCGCCCGGTCTTCTCCTATCATGGTTTCCGCTATGCTGCCATCACCGGTATGAAGAATGCCCGCAAGGAGGATTTCACCGCTTATACCGTGAGCGATGAGATGGCTACCATCGGACATATCGAGACTTCTGATACGATATTAAATAAGGTGTTGAAGAATGCATGGTGGGGCATCTACGGCAATTACAAGGGTATGCCGGTAGACTGTCCGCAGCGCAACGAGCGCCAGCCTTGGTTGGGCGACCGCACGGTGGGTTCGCTGGGAGAGAGTTTCGTTTTTTACAACGAGCGACTCTACAGCAAGTGGATGCACGATATCTGTGATGCCCAGCGTTCGGATGGCAACATCCCGGATGTGGCTCCTGCTTTCTGGAATTATTATACCGATGATGTCACCTGGCCGGCAGCTCTGCCTTTCACCTGTGATATGCTCTACCATCAGTTTGGCAACAGGCAGCCTATCATCGATTCTTATCCATCCATCAGAAAATGGATCAACCATATCCTGGCTGAATATACGGATGAGAACGGCATCATCACCAAGGATAAATACGGCGACTGGTGCGTGCCACCGGAGAAACTGGAACTGATTCACAGTCAGGATCCGAAGCGAAAGACCGATGGCAAGCTGATAGCCACCGCCTATACAATCCGCTGTTTGCAGCTGGCAGAGCAGTTTGCAAACCTGCAGGGCTTGAAGGAAGAAGCTAAGGTTTGGGCTGACCGCAGAAGCGGGATGATAGAAGCCTTCAACAGGCAGTTCCTCACCAACAAGGCAGGAACTTCCCGACGTCCGGGTCATGTGCTTTATCCAGACAGCATCTATTATGGCAACAATACCTCTACCGCCAATCTCCTGGCGCTCTCCTTCGGCATCGCTCCTCTGGAGTTGCGCAGCGAACTCATCAAGCAGGTAGTGAAGGGCATCTGCATCGATGCCAAGGAACATGTCAACTGCGGTGTCATCGGCATCTCCTGGCTCCTTCGCGGTTTGAGCGACAACGGTTTCCCTGATGTGGCTTATCTCCTGGCTACCCAGCGCACCTATCCGTCTTGGGGTTATATGGCTGAGAACGGAGCTACTACCATCTGGGAACTCTGGAATGGCGACAAGGCTGATCCGAAGATGAATTCGGGCAATCATGTGATGCTTCTGGGTGACTTGCTTACCTGGTGCTATCAGTATCTGGGAGGTATCCAGCAGAAGGGTGTCAACGTGCAGCAGGTGGCTGAGGCTGATGCCAGCGTGGCTTACAAGCACATCGTGTTGAAGCCAGCCTTCAGTATTCAGAACTGCGAATCGGTAAAAGCAGATTACGAGACTCCATACGGAGTAGTGAAGAGCCAGTGGAAGAAGACTTTGCAGCATGTGGATTGGGATATCACCGTGCCTTGCAACACCACAGCCGATGTCTATCTGCCTGATGGCAAGGTTGAAACGGTGGGTAGTGGCGATTATCATTATTCGGTAGAAATCCCTACCCGCGATGCTGCCATTCTGAAGGATGAATTCCTTTATGATTACAGCGGCTTCCCATCGGCTCATGCCTCTACTATTACCCAGTTGAAGAATGGTGACCTGGTGGCTGCTTACTTCGGCGGTACCTTCGAGCGCAATCCGGATGTCTGCATCTGGATAAGTCGCAAGCCGAAGGGTGCCAAGGCTTGGGAGAAACCTATCCTGGCTGCCGATGGTGTTTATCGCCTGGGTACTCCTGAGGCTAAGAAGGCGGGTCTTTCGGGCATCGATGAGAAGACAACTCCGGCTGATAAGGGACCTATCAAGGACGGATTGCGCCGTTTCGGTGTGCCAGCCGGCTACAAATATGATTTCCGCTCTAAGTCAGCCAATATCAAGTTGCCTGCCAATCTGAAGCGCAAGTCTTGCTGGAACCCTGTGCTCTATACCATGCCCGATGGCGAGATTTGGCTGTTCTACAAGGTGGGAGCTACCGTTGGCGACTGGACGGGCTGTCTTATGAAATCGAAGGATGGCGGTAAGACCTGGAGTGATCCGGAGGCTTTGCCAGACGGTTTCCTCGGTCCTATCAAGAACAAGCCGGAAATGGTGAACGGCAGACTCATCTGCGGTTCCAGTACCGAGAACAAGGGTTGGCGATTCCATGTAGAGATTCTCGACTTGAAGACCAAAAAGTGGAAGTATGTGGGTCCGGTAGATGCCGAACTGAAGCCTCGTACCGATGATGTGGATTTGGCTACGGTGGATATGCAGCATCCTATCTACAAGGAGGGTGAGAAGGCTAGATATATCTACAGTATCCAGCCATCTATCCTGAAGTTGAAGGATGGCAGATTGCAGGTTCTGATGCGTACCCATAATGCCAAACTTGCCACCAGTTTCAGCAGCGACGGTGGTGATACCTGGACTCCGGTTACCCTGCTCGACATCGAAAACAACCAGAGCGGTACGGATGCTGTCACCCTGAAGGATGGCAGACACGTGCTCATCTACAACAATTTCGAGACGTTGCCGGGAACCAAGAAGGGACCTCGCACGCCATTGAGTCTTGCCATTAGCGATGACGGCACTCATTGGCGTCATCTCCTCACCCTGGAGGACAGTCCTATCAACCAGTATTCCTATCCAGGCATCATCGAGGGAAAGGATGGCAAACTGCATTGCATCTATACCTGGCGCCGCCAGAGAGTGGCGTATAAGGAAGTGGATTTGAAAAAGATAAAATAAGAAAATAGTAAATTAAAAGGATAGAATATGTACGATGAACGTATCATACTCTATCCTTTTATTGTTTTAAGACCCCTAAGCGAATGTTCCTTCATTGATTACAAAAAGAAGGAAACTGCGTCTTTATTTATAAAACAAAGACTAAGACAATGATAAAAGTACAAAAGATTTTTGTGATGGCAGCCCTCGTGCTGATTCCATCTGTATCCTTTGCCCAGAAAGTAAATATCCTGACCGAGAAGAAGGCTTCTAATCGGGAACAGTATGCTGCTGAATACCTACAGAAGAAGCTTAACCGCTTGGGATTCTCTGCAGTGGTGAACGGCAAGAAGGGCGAATATTGCATTTCGCTCTCGCAAGCCAAGGATACTGCCGGACTGAAGAAGGAAGGTTTCTCATGGACCCGCAAGGGAAAGAAGATCCTGTTGCAGGGAAATGATGGCTCTGGTGTCATCTACGGCTGTAACGAAATAGCAGAATACGTGGCTCAGCATGGCTCTCTCAATATGCCGCTGAAACAGGTAGATGCACCTGAAATGGTGCTCCGTGGTGCCTGCGTAGGCTTGCAGAAAACCGTTTATCTGCCGGGCCATCAGGTTTACGAATACCCTTATACACCGGAGAATTTCCCTTGGTTCTATGACAAGGAACAGTGGATCCAGTATCTCGATATGCTCGTAGACAACAAGATGAATTCGCTTTATCTCTGGAACGGTCATCCTTTTGCTTCGCTCGTCAAACTGAAGGATTATCCTTTCGCCCTCGAAGTGGATGAGGCCACTTTCAAGAAGAACGAAGAGATGTTCTCGTTCCTGACCAGGGAGGCTGACCGACGTGGCATCTTCGTCATTCAGATGTTCTACAACATCATCCTCTCCAAGCCTTTTGCCGATCATTATGGCTTGAAGACACAGGACCGTCACCGTCCTATCACTCCGCTCATCAGCGATTATACCCGCAAGTCGGTAGCTGCCTTCATCGAGAAATATCCGAATGTAGGCTTGCTCGTCTGTCTCGGTGAGGCGATGAATACCTACGAGGATGATGTGGAATGGATGACCAAGACCATCATTCCGGGTGTCAAGGACGGTTTGAAGGCTTTGGGCAGAACCGACGAACCGCCAGTCCTGCTCCGTGCCCACGATACCGACTGCAAGATGGTGATGGAGGCAGCGCTGCCCCTCTACAAGAACCTCTATACGATGCATAAGTATAATGGAGAGTCGTTGACCACCTATCAGCCTCGCGGTCCTTGGACCAAGATTCATACCGATTTGGCAGCCCTGGGTTCTACCCATATCAGCAATGTACATATCCTTGCCAATCTCGAACCATTCCGCTGGTCATCTCCTTCTTTCGTTCAGAAGGCGGTAACGGTGATGCACGATGTTCATCACGCCAATGCCCTGCATCTCTATCCGCAGGCTAGTTACTGGGATTGGCCTTATACGGCAGATAAATTGCCTGGCGGACAGCGGGAGAAACAGTTGGACCGCGACTGGATGTGGTACAAGACATGGGGAAGATATGCCTGGAACTGCCGTCGCGATGTAGCTGCCGAGGGTAATTACTGGGATAAGGTGCTTGCTGATTACTATGCTTCTGATGCCGCTGTTGCTGACAGCATCCGCAAGGCATACAATGAGAGTGGCGAGATTGCGCCTAAGCTCCTCCGCCGTTTCGGTATTACTGAGGGCAACCGTCAGACGCTGCTCCTGGGCATGTTCATGAGTCAGCTGGTGAATCCATATAAGTACACCATCTATCCTGGTTTCTATGAGAGTTGCGGTCCTGAGGGCGAGAAACTCATCGAATATGTAGAGAAGGAGTGGAAGCATCAGCCTCATGTGGGTGAGTTGCCACTCGATATCGTAGCTCAGACCGAGGCTCATGGCGACAAGGCTGTGGCACCCATCGATGCCATTGCTGACCGCATCACCGGCAATCAGGATGAGTTCCGTCGCCTTCAGAACGATATGCATTGTTACCGTGCTTTTGCCTATGCTTTCGGTTGGAAGGTGAAGGCGGCTCAGCATGTGCTCAACTATAAGTGGGGCAAGGATATCAAGGAACTGGATGCTGCCGTTCCGCTGCTCGAAAAGAGTCTGGATTATTACCGTCAGCTGGTAGATCTTACCAAGGATACCTATCTCTATGCCAATTCGATGCAGACCGCCCAGCGCCGTATCCCAATCGGAGGTGATGGCGGCAACATGAAGCATTGGAGTGAACTCTTGCCGAAATATGAGCAGGAACTGGCGAATCTGAAGAAGAACATCGCCATGCTCAAGGCTCAGGCTGCGGGTACTTACAAGATGAAGGCTGAGGATATCAAACCTTTGAAGGATGCAACCCAGCAGAAGGGTGCTTTCCAGATGGAGAATATCAATGGCGAGGCTAATTTCAAGATGGTGAAAATAGCCAAGGGTGCCAAGCTCTTCAGCGATTTGGATAGTGTAGTAACAGATTTCGCTCCTGAGTTGGCAGGTATGAATGCTTATGTGATGAACAGCAGCAAGCAGCGTGGCGAGTCTACCTCGCTCACCTTCACCACCAAGAAGCCTGTGCAGCTCTTGATAGGATATTTCCGTGATGACCAGATGAAATATGCCAAGGCTCCTAAGTTGGAGACCGATGCCACTGCCAACGATTACGGTCAGGCAGAGCCACAGCTCACCAGTGCCATCCGCATCGACGGCATGCCACAGGTGAACATCCACAAGTACGAGTTTGCTGCCGGCAAGCACACCCTGCTCCTGCCAAAAGGCTTCCTGCTAGTGCTCGGTGCTACGGGCGATAAGATTACCGCTCGCGATGCCGGCCTCTCAGGTGCCGATAAGGCGATTGATTGGCTGTTCTACTAAATAGAATGATATAATTGGAAGGATAGAGTATAGCACAAATCATGTGTTATGCTCTATCCTTTTTTTTATTAGGTGAGTCCACTCGAAAAAGTGGGTTCTATTTAAATCAAACGATAACCTTGGGCAGTTATATTCTGCCCTTGGCGTTAATTAACTCTGGCGAATAGTTAGTGTTCATTAGTTGATCAAACAACTTTAGCACGCTATGCGATCATCTTGAAACACTGGGCAATAGAGCAAGAAACATGTGTATATAACGTATAGAAATCTCAATGAAGGTGATTACAATATTTGGATTCTTTTCGTCTTTATGATAATCTTATTTGTTTGTAGTATACTAACATCACGGCACAGATGATTGGGAACAGACTATTTATGAAGTTAGATTAAAATATAAAAACAAACCTAAAAGACTCAATTATGAAGAAATTGAAAAATCCTGACGCTATCTCAGGAATTACCTCTAAGGTAATGTTGGTTTCGACTATCCTGTTGACTCCAACAACTATGATGGCAAGTAAAATTCAAGGAGGAATTCAAACACCTCTTTCTGTAGTGCAGCAGTCAAACTCCATCAATGGTACTATTGTTGATGAGCTTGGCGAGCCGATGATTGGTGTAACCATCAAAAAGAAAGGTAGTGGTGTCGGTGCCATTACTGACCTGGATGGCAAGTTTTCTGTAAATGTACCTGTTGGTACAGTCTTGGAAATCAGTTACACAGGTTATAAAACTTTTACTATTTCTGCCAAGCAAAATATGGGAATCAAGATGGAGCCTGATGCTATAGGTCTTGAGGAGTTGGTTGTTGTAGGTTACGGTACACAGAAAAAACGTGACTTGACAGGTTCTGTAGTATCCGTAAAGAATGAAGATGTTGTAGCGGCTCCTACTTCCAACGTAATGGAGGCTTTGCAAGGTAAAATCGCAGGTCTTGATATTACAAAATCCAGTGGTCAGGTTGGTGGCGGAGTAAATATTTTGCTTCGCGGTTCTCGTTCTATCTATGGCGATAACAGTCCTTTGTTTATTATCGACGGACTGCCTGGAAGCTATGATGACATAAGCCCTAACGATATAGAGAGCATCGATGTATTGAAGGATGCTTCATCTACCGCTATCTATGGTTCAGCAGGTGCCAATGGTGTCATCATTATAACAACCAAGCGTGGAGCGAAGAGTTCTAAGACAAGGGTTAATTTTGACGCTTACTATGGTTGGAGTGGTTCTCCTGAGTACAAGAGTGGCATGACTGGTGATGAATGGGTTAATTATTATACAGAGGCGTATAAATATAAAAATGGCGTAGCTCCAGCGAGCGTTTCAGACCTCTTCGGTGGTAACCAGGATTATGTAGATGCTTATAATGCAGGAAAATGGATAGACTGGGTAGATCAGGCTATGGATAATAAAGCTACTACTCAAAAATATTCACTTTCCATCCAGGGTGGAACTGACAAGACAAATGTTTACGCTTCATTGGTGTATAACCGTGACCAGGGATTACTGTCTAATGAGAAACTCAACAAATATTCTGTACGTTTGAACATCGATCAAAAGGTATTTGACTGGTTTAAGGCTGGTGTGTCGACCAATCTTAACTATAGCATCCGTAACCGCGGCGACAACAAGACATTCACAGGAGCATTGAGGGCTTTTCCTCTTGGTGATGTCTTTGATGAATTTGGTGAGTATAACTCTGAGTATATCAATAACCAATACTCTCCTATGGGCGATTATATCAAGAATCAGTATGACAATAATAACCGTTATACTTATATCAATGCAATTGGTTATGCAGAGATTACTCCTTTCAAGGGTTTGTCTTACCGTACTCAACTTAACGGTTCGTTAGGTCATGGCCGCCAAGGTACTTATTGGGGCAATTTGTGTCATGCCAACAGACCTACATATGCAGGTTCGCCACACGCACAGATACAGAACTCAGACAGTTATAGTTATACATGGGAGAATATTCTTTCATACAACTTCAGCATTGCTAATGACCATAACATTGGTGTTACAGGCGTTACTTCTTGGCAGAAGAATTCTAATGAATATACCAATGCAGATGGTAGTGGCCAGGATTTGGACATATGGAAGTATTGGCGTTTGTTGGCAGCTAATAGCCAACGTGTAGAGTCAGGACTGACAACCACCCAAAAAATGTCATACGCCTTGCGATTTAATTATTCCTATAAAGGTAAGTACCTCTTCACTTTCTCAAATCGCTGGGACGGTGTGTCATTCTTCTCTCCAGGCAAGAAATGGGATTCATTCCCTGCAGGAGCATTAGCTTGGCGCGTGTCAGATGAAAGTTTCATGAAAAGCTCAGAAAAGTGGCTTGACAACTTGAAACTCAGAGTGGGTGCAGGTATTACAGGTAATTCAGGTGGCGTAGGTGCTTATTCAACACAAACAAATGCCTATAAATACACTTCTGCCGGCATCACTATAAATGGCAACATAGTGCCGTTCACTCAATATACCGGTACCTATGGTAGTCCTTCTTTGGGATGGGAAAAATCTTATAATTGGAACTTCGGTATAGATATGGCTGTACTCAAAGGACGTCTTGATGGCAGTTTGGATTTCTTCACCACTAAAACACGTGGTTTGCTCTTCAAGCGTACTATGCCTATAACAAGTGGCAGCACAGGTTGGGGCTCTCCTTTGGCTAGCTGGGAAAATATTGCCAAGACTAGCAACAAGGGTGTGGAGTTCACCATCAACAGCCGTAATATCGTTACCAAGGACTTTAAATGGAATACCACATTGACAGGAACTTGGAGCAAGGAAAAGATCGAGAGCTTACCTAATGGTGACTTGATTTCAGAGAATCTTTTCGTGGGTAAACCTATTCATGCTATATACGATTACAAGTATGCTGGTATCTGGGGTACTGATGCTTCACAGGAAGAACTTGATAAGTATGGCGTGAAACCTGGATGGGTAAAGGTTGAGACGATTGAGAAATTTGACGAAAATGGCAATGGTGACGGAGGTGTGCATAAGTACAGTCAGGATGACCGTCAGGTATTGGGACATGAGAATCCTAACTGGATTATTGGTCTTAACAATACTTTCGTCTATAAGGACTTCGACTTGACTATCTATGCAATGGGACGCTTCGGTCAGACTATCTATAGCAAAATGCTCGGTTCATATACAGCAAAGTCTGGAATTGGTACAAATCAAATTTCAGGTATAGACTATTGGACAGAAGAAAACCAAGGTGCTTATTATCCACGCCCTGGTAGTGGTGATGACCAAACGATTGGCAATACAGCCATCAATGTATATGATGGTTCTTTCATCAAGATAAAGAACATCACATTGGGTTATACACTTCCAAAGAGCATCTCTAAGCATGCACTTATGGAGAAGTGCCGTTTCTATTTTACTGCCTATAATCCTTGGATTTTTGCTATGGACAGTAAGTTGAAAGGTACAGATCCTGAAATGGGTGGCTCGGATACTTTCCCAACTTACAAGCAGTTTGTTTTTGGTATAAATATCACATTCTAAACAATTAAGAAAAATGAAAAAGATGAATTTTAAGAATATATTGTTCTCTGCAGCCCTCGCTGCTGGTGCGATGTCTTTAGCTTCGTGCTCTTTGGAAGAAGAAAACCCTGGTGGTTTTACCATGGAGAACATGGCAGCGAACTCGGTTGAGTCATACCAGACTTTGCTTAATCAGTGCTATTTTGGTATGGAACGTTTCTTGTATGGTACGGATGGTTTCATGGAATTGACAGAAGGTGATACAGACCTCTGGACTTACCAAGGAAATCAGAATACTTCCTATACTCAGTATTTTTGGTTCTTCGCAGGTGCAGCACCTAACACCACCTATACAAATGGTATCTGGAACTCTCTCTATGATGGTATTGGCAGTTGCAATATGGCTATCAGTTTGGCAAATAAAGCCCCTTTTAAAACTGAGGCTGAAAGAAATGTCAAAGTTGCAGAAGCTAGATTCTTGCGTGCTATCTATTATTTCAATGCTGTAGAGCAGTTTGGTGGGGTTACCATGATTACAGAACCGGCTAGCTCTATGAATTTTGCTCCTACCCGTACAGAACCTCTAACGATTTATAAGGAAATTATCATTCCTGACTTGGAGTTTGCTGTGGAATGGCTGGATAAAGGCAATGACGCAACTACTACACAGCCTACCAAAAAAGCTGCACTTGGAATGTTGGCAAAAGTTTGTCTGCAGACCAAAGAGTATGCTACGGATGAGTATATACCTGAGGCGCTTGATGCAGCTAAAAAGCTGATAACTGACTGTGAATCGGGTGGCTCTACATATGGTGCTTACATGTATCCTACGTATGAGGAGGTTTTTGCTGAGAAAAATAATAAAGAAAATAAGGAGGCTCTATGGAAGCATCGCTGGTATGCTGGCAGCGATGGACATGGTTCTAGTAATGGTAACTTCAAATTGAATCGTAACGATGAGAAGTTCCTCTGTAATATCAATAAGTTTGGTGCTCGTGAAGACAATCAGACTAGCCGTCTAACATGGGAAGGCAGTCAGGCAGGTATCTTCATGCCAACTCAGTATTTGCTCAATCTATATGTACAGCAGGATGGAACACTAGACCCACGTTTCCACAAGTCTTTCACTACTCAGTGGAACGCAAATAGGAATTATGAGTGGGACGAAAGTTCAAAGAACAACTTTGGTAAGGAAGATGCCATTGTTGGCAAGAAGCTCAATACAGGCGACTTGGCCATCAAAATCGTGATGCCTCAGGATGCAGATTATGCAGCGGAAGTAAGTAAGAAAGTTACAGCCAACTACTTAATAGTAGATTATAAGGATGTATATGATGATGCAAATAAGAATGTGATAACCGAGCGTGGCGCAGGTGAAAACATGTTCCGCTACTTCTATCCATCTCTTAACAAGCATAATAGCAGCAACTATTATGTTGCTAATGCCAGCAAAAAACGTAATGGAAATTTGAATGCTACATTCATTATACGCATGGCTGAGATTTACCTCATTGCAGCAGAGGCTGATATCTATCTAAATGGCGGGGCTAACGCTATGGGCTATATTAATAAGGTTCGCCAACGTGCAGGGGCTACCCTTCTCACTGGTTCAGCTTCTGTTCGTACAGTATTGGATGAACGTGGTCGTGAGTTATGTGGTGAATACTGCCGCTTCTATGATTTGAAGCGCACAGGAATGTTCAAGGACAATTCATATCTACCTCAAATCCGCAACCTATAGGGTTTAGTGGGATTTTGCTTGCAAAGCGACAAAATTCATTTTATTGTACATATTTCTTGCACAACAGAAATGTCGCAGACACAAAATCCCCTTACCCCATAAAGCGACTTGAGGTAATACGCTGGTTTAACCAGAAAAGCATGGTCTTTAACCAAAGTCTGTCTTGAACAGGTTGGCATAAGCATTGTTGTCTGAGTAAATGTTCAATACATGCCTACGTGATGTCTTA